>JYMV01031180.1_pt1 | contig 14834 bp, 12 predicted proteins | sample 338911 | NCBI WGS metagenome assembly JYMV01 (sample SAMN03354496, study PRJNA234377) | hydrothermal vent metagenome | biome: Deep sea; feature: Hydrothermal plumes at the Eastern Lau Spreading Center, Western Pacific Ocean; material: Seawater | place: Tonga | collected 2009 | depth 2000 m m
GCCAGACAGACCTGCTTGTGGCAGCCGCAAAAACAGGCAAAACAGTGAATGTAAAGAAAGGGCAATTCCTTGCACCTTGGGATATGACAAATGTGGTTGATAAACTTTCCGAATTCGGCTGTGAAAACATTTTACTCACAGAACGCGGAACACAATTCGGTTATAATAATCTGGTGGCTGATATGCGGGCTATACCGCTCATGCAGGAACATGGCTATCCTGTCATATTTGATGCTACCCATAGCGCTCAACTCCCAGGCGGTGCCGGTGCCCAAACAGCGGGTATGCGGGACATGATTCCGACATTGGCGAAATCCGCTGTGGCGGCTGGATGCAACGGACTGTTCATGGAAGTGCATGACAATGTTGAGGATGCTAGATCCGATACTGCTACCCAATGGCCCTTGGAAAAATTGGAATCCATTTTATTTAATCTAAAAGCTATACGTGAAGCTTTGAAATAAAGATGAATTTTAACCAGATAAAGTTGATTATATCCGATATTGATGGTGTCTGGACAGACGGGACCATTTATAAGGGAACCGATGGAATGGAATTCAAACGATTTACAGTTCTAGATGGTGTTGGTGTAGCTGTTGCGCGGGCTGCAGAAATAAAAATCGCCCTTATTTCAGCACGATTTTCCCCGGCTACAGAGCATCGTGCAAAAGAGCTTGAGATTGAGGATGTTTATAACGGCGGACTAAATAAGATTCCTGCATTTGAAGATCTTAAAAACAAATATTCTTTGTCCAACGAAGAGATTGCCTATATAGGAGATGATTTGATTGATATTCCAATCATGGAGCAGGTAGGTTTACCCATCGCAGTCCCAAATGCAGCACCAGAGGTTAAAGCAATTGCTAAACATATCACGACTGTTCCAGGAGGGAATGGTGCATTCCGGGAAGCTGTATTTTGGATTATAGAACAACAGGGCAGAACAAAACAGGTGATGGAGAAAGTAAAGGAAAAGGTATTAAACAGTTGAAAGGGATCCATTGGATATTTTTCATTTTATTAATTTTCCCTTTGGGTTGTACCAATGAAAACAGCCCGCTACCCCGGGCAAGAAGCGATGATCACCCTGATCAGGAAAGTTGGGGAGTGACAATTATCTTGACCGATGAAGGGATTGAAAGGGCTCGAGTAAGATCCGGCCACTTGGAGAAATATAATAAAAGAAAATTTATTATGCTCGATGAAAATGTCACTGTGGATTTTTTTGATCGATTTGAAAAACATATTTCGAAACTAACATCCCTTAAAGCAGAAGTGAATCAGGCATCGAATGATATGAGAGCAATTGGAAATGTGGTGGTCGTGTCAGACAGCGGGATTACTTTATATACTGATACCCTGATTTGGGATTCAAAGAAAGAAAAAATGAGCACTGATGATCCCATTATGCTGACTACGGAAAAAGATGATACGCTTTACGGTATCGGTTTTGAATCTGATTCAGATCTTCAAAATTGGAAGGTCATCAAGCCATCTGGTGTGACTAATCGAGGCGTAAAATGAACAATAGGTACCAAACCCTAGAAGCAAAAGGCCTGTATAAGAAATATGGTAAGCGTATGGTCGTTAAGGATGTCGATGTGTGTGTGAATCGAAAGGAAATTGTAGGATTATTAGGGCCCAATGGTGCGGGTAAAACCACCACTTTTTATATGATTACTGGGATGATTAAGCCCACAAAAGGTGAAGTTTTTCTGGGTGAAGAGAATATTACAGAAACTGCCATGTATAAGCGGGCTCGAAGAGGGATTGGCTACCTGGCCCAGGAACCATCCATTTTTTCCAAACTGTCGGTAGAAGACAACCTTAAACTTGTTCTGGAAATGCGCAAAGAATTATCGGGGGATGCACAGCAAGAAAAACTCGATTCGTTATTAAACTATTTTTCTGTAGATCATTTGCGAAACAATAAAGGCGGTACCCTTTCCGGCGGTGAACGACGCCGGGTAGAGATCGCCCGTTCTCTGTGCATGGATCCAAACTTTATTTTATTAGATGAACCCTTTGCCGGTATAGACCCCATAGCCGTAGAGGAAATCCAATCCATTCTCAATTCTTTAAAGGAACGGGATATTGGAGTTCTTATTACAGATCACAATGTGCGTGAAACGTTATCGATCACGGACCGGTCTTATCTGTTGTTTGAGGGACAAATATTAAAATCCGGAACATCCGAATTTCTTGCTGATGATGAGGAAACCCGCCGCCTTTATCTTGGTGAGAAATTTAAACTGAACTGATGCCATCCCTAAAACAGATCCAAACTCAGAAACAGAAACTCGCCCCTAGGCAAGTTCTGCAGGCTAAGCTATTGCAGCTGAACACGGTTAACTTGGAACAGGCGATCCTGAAAGAACTTGAACAAAATCCAGTTTTGGAGCAATTAGAACCGGAAGAACCCCAGGAAACGTTGAAAGAGGAAAGTACAGTAGATGATATGGATGCACCAATTGAAGACATATACACGGATGCATCCACATATTATTTTGAACAGGAAATTAGAGACCTCCCTCTCCCTGACCGCCATTCATTTTTAGAGGATATCATTGAACAATTACGAGATTCCGGTTTGTCAGATTTAGAACAAGAAATTGCAGAAGAAATACTTTGGAATACCAATGAGAGAGGTTATTTGGATACAGATCTTCTTTTGATTGCCGATGGTTTTGGCCTTGAAGAAGAGAATATTGAACCAATCTTAAAGGTGGTTCAACGAATGCATCCAAACGGTCTTGCTTCCCGAGATCTTCAGGAATGCCTTACTATTCAATTGGAACATGATCCGGAGTCTCTTTCTTATAAGGTTGTTACAGAATGTTTTGAAGATTTTATGCATAAAAGGTATGAAAGGATTCTATCCCGATTGAAGTGTACTACGGATGATCTTCATGAAGCTGTTGAGATTGTGTCCCACTTGAATCCCCGACCGGGGGAAGGCTATGCGGATCGGTTTCAAACAGTTATACCAGATGTAATTGTTCGGGAAGATGGAGACGAATGGGTTATCACAACAAATGACGGTGGATTGCCTGAACTGCGCATCAGTCAAATCTATGAGGATGGACTTGACAACGGGGAATATCAAGGTAAAGCTAAAACATTCATCCGGGAAAAAATGAATTCGGCAAATTGGTTCATTCAGGCAGTAAAACAGCGCCGGGTTACTTTAGTGAATGTCATGCGCGCCATTATACAAAATCAGCCAGAGTGGTTCAGTGGAAATATGGATTTTCTGCGACCTTTGAAACTTCAGGTTATCGCTGATGCCATTGGTATGGACATTTCTACTATCAGTCGCTCTACCCGGGGTAAATTCGCCGACACACCTTATGGTATATTTGAACTAAAATATTTCTTTACCGATGCCATTGAGTTAAATGATGGCCGGGTATTGGGAACTTTTATCATTAAGCGGGCTTTGAAAAAGATCATTGATATGGAAGACAAACAACATCCGCTCAGTGATGATGCTTTAGTGAGAAAATTGAAAGTCGAAGGATATACTCTGGCCCGTAGAACAATCGCCAAATACAGGGATCAGTCGGGGGTACCAGTGGCACGGCTTAGAAAAGAAATTTAGAATAAGGAGAAAGTTATGGCTAGAAGAATAATCATAGGAGAACAGGAGTTTAATGTTCCTGATAAATTCCCGAAAAGCGGATTTGCAGTTGCACTACTGCTGGTTGTGCTTTTTATGTTATGGAGTTCCATTTACAGAGTTGAGCTTGAGGAAGTTGGAGTTTTGTTGACTCTGGGAAAATATTCTGGGGAAACGAAGTCGGGACTCCATTTAAAATGGCCTGCGCCTTTACAAAAAGTGATTAAAGTTCCGGTAAAAAGGCAATTAGAGATGGAATTTGGCCAGCGTGGTGTTAAGCAACAATCAGGAAGAAGGATTAACCGATCTGAAATTGAAGAAGAATCGCTAATGCTCACCGGTGATTTGAATGTTGCTATGGTGCCCTGGAAAACCCAATACAGGATTGGTGATGCCTTTAAATTTCTTTTTAAGGTTCGAAATCCAATTGCCACATTTCGAGATATGAATGAAGCAGTCATGCGGGAAGTGATCGGAGATCGCAGCGTGAATGAAGTACTCACGATTGGTCGTCAGGAAATTGCAACAGATATGGAGCAAAAGCTTCAAGAGATGTGCGATCAGTATGATAATGGGCTCATTATAAACCGGATCCTGCTGCAGAAGGTACTCCCTCCTAAGCAAGTACAGGATGCGTTCAATGAAGTCAATACGGCTGAGCAGGAAAAAGCACGGATGATTAATGAAGCACTTGGTAATTATAACAAGATAATTCCCCGGGCAAAAGGTGAAGCAGACCAAACTATCCAGCAAGCAGAAGGGTATGCTACAGATCGAGTTAATCGAGCGAAGGGAGATGCATCATTATTTAATGATTTGTTAGCGGCATATAAAAGGGCGCCAGAGGTAACAAAGCGTCGGATGTATCTTGAAACTATGGCTGATGTTTACCCAGCTGTTAAACAGAAAATAATTTTGGATAAGGATTTAGAAGGGATTTTACCTCTTTTTCCATTTGGAAGGGAGGGAAAATAATGAAGGGCATTCTAGGTACAATCTTTGGTCTTATCTTTATTGTTATTGTGTTTCTAGTTGGAGGTGCATTCTTTATTGTGGACGAGTCTGAACAGGTTGTAATTACTAAGTTCGGTTCACCTATTGGTGAGCCTATCAATACTCCAGGCTTGAAAACAAAATTACCCTTTATACATACTGCAAACTACTTTGATAGACGTTTTTTGGCATGGGATGGTGAGCCTAAACAAGTCTCAACCCGCGATAAACGATTCATTAATATCAATACTTATGCCAGGTGGCGTATTTCAGATCCGTTAAAATATGCTCAAAGGCTTTTTGATGAGTCCAAAGCGCAAACCCGCCTAGGATCAATATTAGAGGGTGCAACACAGAACGCTATTGCAAACCACGATTTGATTGAATTAGTTCGAAGTTCCAATCGTGAATATATTAGTCATGTTGGATCAGTTAAGGACCAAACTGAAAAGGCAATTATCGAAAGAGGTAGAGACGCTTTGACTAAGGAAATCCTATTATTAGCGCAGGAGCGAACAGGTGATCTTGGGATAGAAGTATTGGATTTCCAATTCAAACGAATCAATTATGTTTCTGAAGTGCGAAAAGAGGTCTATGAGCGCATGATCTCAGAGCGTAAACGTATCGCAGAAGAATTTCGATCAGAAGGTGCTGGTGAGTCCGCCCGGATTAATGGTCAGAAAGACCGTGATCTTAAGGTAATTACTTCCGAAGCGTACCGTCGCTCCCAAGAGATCAAGGGTAAATCAGATGCAGAAGCTGCGGATATATATGCAGCAGCCTACAATAAAGATCCAGAATTTTACCGCTTTATGCGTACAATGGAGATATTTAAAGAAACCTTGGATAAAGAAACTATTTTGGTTTTGAGCACTGATGGGGATTTCTTGCGCTATTTAGGGTCCATAAAATGACCGAGAAAAAAACTAAAATATTTTCCACTACAATTCTAGGGGTAAGAGCTAAGATGAAAGTGGCTATTGCCGGCGATGGTCAGGTGACCCTAGGTGATATGGCCATAAAGCAGAAAGCGGTCAAAGTCCGTGAGTTCGAGATTGATCAGGGCGGTGTGGTAGGCGGATTTGCCGGAGCTGCAGCAGATGCGCTAACTCTTTTTGAAAAATTTGAGCAAAAATTAGATCAGTATGATGGAGATTTAAAACGATCCGTGGTTGAATTGGCAAAAGAATGGAGAACTGATAAAGTTCTGCGCCATTTAGAAGCGATGCTTCTGGTTATGGATAAACGATTTAGTTTTATTATTTCCGGAGATGGTAATGTGATCGAACCAGATGGGCCTATCATAGCCATTGGATCTGGCGGCGGGTTTGCGCAGGCGGCGGCTTCAGCCTTTTATGAAACCGGGAAATACACTGCTAAACAAATAGCCGAAAAATCCCTGAAAATTGCAGCAGAACTTTGCATCTATACAAATGATTCCATCACCGTACTGGAGATTGGATGAAAGAATTGACCCCCAAGCAGATTGTCTATGAACTGAACAAGTACATTGTTGGCCAGGCCAAGGCTAAAAAAGCAGTGGCAATTGCCATGCGCAACCGCTGGCGACGTCAGCAAGTGAATGGTTCTATGCGGGACGAAATCATGCCCAATAACATTATTATGATTGGTTCCACGGGTGTGGGAAAAACGGAAATATCCCGCCGGCTGGCAGCATTGACCAATGCTCCTTTTGTCAAAGTGGAAGCGAGCAAATTCACGGAAGTGGGCTATGTAGGCCGTGATGTAGAATCCATGATCCGAGACCTGATGGATACAGCTGTAAATATGGTTCGTAGAGAAAAGGAGGCTGAAGTGGTCGAACTGGCGGAACACCTGGCTAATGAAAGAATCATTGACATTCTTTTCCCTGATGACCATAAGGATGACACGTCCCAGCCCGAGAATATTCAGGAACGACATGAACGGACACGCGCCCGATTGAGAAAAAAACTGGAAGCAGGAGATTTTGAGGATCGTATCATTGAGATTGAAATCGTACAGGAATCTATCACCGGTATGCAGATTTTGGGTCCTCTTGGTATGGATGATTTGGGTATGAATATAAAGGATATGCTTAGCAGTGCTTTGCCGAAATCGAAGAAGCCACGTAAAATGTCTGTTTCTGAAGCCAGGGAAGTATTGATCGATTCAGAGGCCCAAAAACTTGTTGATCAAGATGAAGTTTCACGCGTTGCCCGGGAACGAACAGAAAATCATGGAATTGTTTTTATTGATGAGATTGATAAGGTTGTGAATGGGAATGGCGGACCCGGACCCGATGTGAGTAGGGAAGGAGTACAGCGAGACCTGTTGCCAATTGTAGAAGGAAGTAATGTGAATACAAAGTACGGTGTGGTGGCTACGGACCATATCCTGTTTATAGCGGCTGGTGCTTTTCATATCAGCACTCCATCAGATATGATTCCTGAAATGCAGGGCCGTTTTCCAATCCGTGTAGAGTTGGATAAACTTTCTACTCTGGATTTTGTCAAAATTTTAACTCACCCTAAAACTGCGCTCATCAAACAATACACGGCTCTTCTTGAAGCAGAAAATGTAGAATTGAAATTCCATAAATCAGCAATCAGAGCTATTGCTGAATTGGCTACAAAAGTAAACAGTAAAACTGAGAATATTGGTGCCCGCAGGCTGCATACAATTATGACCACATTGCTTGAAAACCCTCTTTTTGAGCAGCCCAAACGAAGCGAGAAGAAAATCAATGTCACAGCGAAGTATGTGAAAAATGCCTTAGAAAATATTGTAGAGGATCAAGATTTAAGTCGTTATATACTCTAAAAGGAAAAGCGATGAAACATTTTCTGCATATTTCAGATTATTCTGAAAAAGAATTATGGGATATTCTTCACCTATCTAAAGAACTAAAAGAAAAATTTCACAATCGGGAAGATTACTCTCCGTTCCAAAATCAATCACTGGCCATGATCTTTGCCAAACCTTCAGCCAGAACCCGTATTTCCTTCGAGATCGGTTTTGAATGGATGGGTGGTCATGCTCTATTCTTGGGTCCTAACGATATCGGGATAGGTAAGCGGGAAGCTATCAAAGATGTCTCCCGGTTGTTTAGTCGATATAATGATCTAGTNNNTCATATCACGGAACTGGCTGAGTACGCATCTGTTCCTATCATCAACGGTCTAACTGATTATAACCATCCCTGTCAGATTATGGCAGATATTTTTACTGTTTGGGAGCATCGTTCAAATCTGGAAAACCTTAAAATAGTATATGTGGGCGATGGGAATAATATCGTCCATTCGTGGTTGCACTTGGCTATGAGATTCCCCATGCATTTTGTTTGCTGTTGCCCGGAAGGATATGAACCTGATTCTAATACAGTTCAAAAAGCCAGGGATGAAGGTATCTCTAATGTTGAAGTGGTTTATGATCCAACGGATGGTGTGAAAAATGCAGATGTTATTTATACGGATGTGTGGGCCTCAATGGGACAGAAGGATGAGACGGAAATGCGGGAAAAGATCTTTAAGGATTACCAGGTGAACAAAGCACTCATGGAAAAGTCAGGAAAAGAAACATTATTCATGCATTGTCTTCCGGCGGAGCGGGGCCGTGAAGTGACAGACGGAGTCATGGAAGCGGATTACTCAATCGTGTTTGACCAAGCGGAAAACAGAATGCATGTGCAAAATGCGATCATGGTGTATCTTAGTGAAAACAAATGAAGAAATTTATATGCCTGATTGGTTTTACTGGGTTTCTTTTTGCAAAATTTCCCCTATCGCCTCAGGAGTTTCTAGGGTATGAGCTAGGCGAAAAATTTACATATCATCATCAGGTTATAGATTATTTTGAACAGGTAGAAGATGCCGCAGATCATGTTCAATTGCTGCATTATGGCTATACTTATGAAGACCGCCCACTGATTGTTGCTGTGATCACTCATCCAGAGAATACACAGACACTGGAACAGATTCGAACCAATCATCTCATAAATTCTGGTTTAATCCCGGGGAACACTTCCGATCAGAAACTTGCTATAGTATGGTTGAGTTATTCTGTGCATGGGAATGAGTCCAGTTCAACGGAAGCTGCCATGAAGACCCTTTTTGCTTTTGCTAATACATCTAATAAGACCACTATGGAATGGTTAAAACGAACCATTGTGATCATTGATCCCTGCATTAATCCTGATGGTCGTGATCGCTATGTCCAGTTTTATACTATGGCAGGAAACCGTGAACCCAATGCATCTCTACAAACCCGAGAACACCAGGAGCCATGGCCAGGCGGAAGAACTAACCATTATTATTTTGACCTGAATCGGGACTGGACCTGGCAGACCCAGATTGAAACAATACAGCGCATCCCCATTTATAAAGCGTGGATGCCTCACATCCATGTAGACTATCATGAGCAATACATCAACGAACCCTATTATTTTGCCCCTGCTGCTGATCCGTATCATGAAAGGATCACACCTTGGCAGCGTGAATTTCAAACCATTATTGGAAAGAATAACACCCGTTATTTTGACAAGAAAAACTGGCTCTATTTTACCAAGGAAGTGTTTGACCTTCTCTATCCCGGTTATGGAGATACCTACCCAATATATAATGGAGCAATTGGAATGACATATGAAAAAGCTGGTGGTGCTTTGGGTGGATTGGCTGTGCGTACATCTGATGGAGATACCCTGACCCTGAAATCAAGGATTGACCACCATTATGTTACGGGGCTATCCACGGTCGAATCAGCTTATAAACACAGAGATCGCATCATTACCGAATTCCAGGATTTCTTTACCGCAGGGATGCAGAAGCCCACCGGTAAATACAATGCATTCGTTATCCAATACTCCAACAGTGAGGCAATAAAAGATGATCTATTGGATTGGCTTGACAATAATGGAATTGAGTATGGCCTACCTGAGGATCCCCGTTCCCGTTCAATGAGAGGATTTAATTATAAAACAGGGAAAGATGAATCGTTCAAGCTTGATGGAAAAGATATAATCATTTCAACTGCTCAAAAGAAATCTGTCTTAACATACGTCCTCTTTGAGCCAAAAACCATCTATACCGATTCTCTAACCTACGATCTCACTGCCTGGTCAATTCCCTATGTTTATGGCTTGGATGCCTATGCCGTGGAAACTCCAATAAAGATCAAAAGAAATCCAGGCCTTATGAAAGTGAACAAGGAATACATTTGGGATAAAGATCCATACGCATATGTTCAGAGATGGGAGTCCATTCATGATCTCAAATTCATGACTGAAATATTGAAAAGGAAGATTGTTGTACGTGTTGCTGAAGAACCTTTTGAGATAAATAAACTGATTTACAATCGTGGATCGCTGGTGATTACCCGAAAAGGGAATGAACATTTGGGAAATAAATTTGATGAAATAGTTAGAAAATCTGCAATAAAGCATAACACAAATCTGGCTACCGTTGGCACCGGGTTAGTGACAAAAGGAAAAGATTTTGGATCCGGGAAAATGCGTGTTATCAAAGCACCAAGAGTAGCGGTATTGGCAGGCGAAGAAGTAAGTAGTCGGAACTTCGGAGAGATATGGTATTTCTTTGAACAGCAAATAGAGTATCCAATTTCTGTTTTTGATGCTTCGAACATTAATTCATTGCCTTTTAAAGAATTTGATGTATTGATCATACCGCAAGGCAGTTATAAATCACTAGTCACTGAAATAGCGCCCAGCGCACAGATTAAAAAAGAAACATCTGCGAGTAAATTAATCAAAAACCAACCCCCTGAAAAATTACTCGATTGGATCAAGGATGGCGGTCGGCTTGTTGTGATCGGTTCGGCCATGGATAAGTTTGTGGATCAAAAAGGATATGGTTTGGTGAAATTTGAATCAAAAGACGCCCAAAAAATTGCAGAAAAAAAAGCTCAAGAAAAAAAATTAAGTGACCGGCTTACAAAATATAAAGATCATAAACGGAAAAAGTTAATCGATAATGCTTATGGCTCAATCATAAAAGTAAAAATGGATAATTCACATCCGCTTGCGTTTGGGTACGAGACAGAATATTTCTCGTTAAAACAAAGGTCAAAAATGTATCCTTATCTGCCAAAGGGCTGGAATATAGGAATTGTTGAGAATTCAAATGCGCATATTGCAGGGTTCATGGGCCATAGAATAAAAAAAGAAATGAAGAATAACATTATATTTGGTGTCCAGGATGTAAAAAAAGGGCGCATTGTTTATTTGGCGGATAATCCGCTTTTTCGCGCATTTTGGTATAATGGAAAACTGTTATTTGGTAATGCTGTTTTTATTGTGGGCGGATAAGCACTTATAATTGGTCAACTAAAGACTGAGCGAATATTCTCATCCACGCTGTCCCGTGTAAATAATATATATGTTTCTTCGAGTTGGTTTGCATATCCTATTACACACATTACAGGGAATAGTTTTGCTGCTGTTTCTGGATATAGCATAGCAAGGATCATGAAAAAATATAAAGCAGCAGAAAACGTTTTAGCACCGATAGTGTGAAACGCCGGGATATAGCCAAACTTTATTTTCCCAACGCCCATTTTAATAAAAAAAAGGGCAAGCAGAATAAAAATCCATAGCCACCATCCGTCAGCAACTTGACTTTCAAATCGATATAGCCAGAGAGCAATTAGGGGGTAGAATACCATATCAGCTATGGTATCAAGTTTAGCGCCCAATGCAGTAGTTTGGTTTAAATATCTGGCCAAAACGCCATCCAGTTTATCGGTAATCCCAATGACAATAAACATTGCGAGAAAGGTCATTCTGGCTTGGGATTCATCTGCCATTATAAAGGCTGGGATTATCATGGCCGGAATTAAAATCAACCGACTTATACTTAAAATATTAGGGATAGTCTTGAGGTCACTTAATGAAATTTTATCTGAATGCCCCATATCTACACCTGTTTTTTTTGTAACGAATAACCGGTGTGAAAATAAGACTAAAATAAATGAGAAATAAAAATTTTATGGCAGTGAATACAATATCCGAGCATGGTTTTCGTAACGGTTCATCATTTCGGTAATCAAATTTTTATCATCAAGAAAAAATCCGATAAAATTTTTATGGTCCTGCTGATATTTCCCCATAAAGTGCCAGATTCCTGTCTCAACCGGCTCCGAATTTGAAAATATCTTCATTGGCTCCGGTCCATTTTTCCCGGTGAAGGGTCTTATCATTGAAATGGTGTTGACTGTGCCGTCATTTTCAAACCAGGTAGAATCGGTTGTTTGCCCGCCACCCATATCAACAACGTTTCTGCCCATGAACCAGCACAAGGGGTAGTTAGTCCAACTCAGGTGTTTATCCGGTATATGATAACCTGTAACCGGGTCAAGAACACTGGCGGTTGTACTGTACGAAAAGTAATAAAGACTGGAATCAATTGTAAGAATGTCGTTCAATTCTTTTGCACCTTGTATGTTCGAATCCCAACCAACATTATTTTTGGTTTCCCAGGCGGTATGGTTTTTTAACCTCATGAAATAATCCGGCCATGATTCATTTTCCTTTTGCGAGATACCCCAGTGATCCAGATCAAAATCATAGTAGCTAGAACTGATCATATTGGCGACAGGTAATAAATTATCCGTAAATGGGAATATATCTGTAACAATATTCGAAATTGTTGCTCCATTGTGAGGAGTAGACATGGTTGTAATAGATGAAACCCAGCCCGGGAGAGAGTTGCCCAAGAGCACACTCTTATCGAGCGATCCGGTTGAATCATTTTCAAATGTATTATTAAGAAGATATAATAGCATTCTGCTTGTGACACCGCCAAAACTATAGCCCATCAAGTGTACAGGGTGGTTCTCATCCCATTCCGGATACATGCCTTCATATTTTTTCCCTTCTGGGCGGCGTATAAGACCATATTTTTTTGAGTGTGCCTGGCCATAATCGAGCTGGCCACCCTTTATCTGGTAGAATGTTTCAACCGCACAATCATAGCTAGATGAAATTGGTCCTAAGGACACAGTGATAACCCGATATCCTTTATTCCTAAGGTATTGTTCAATATCATGTTGTCCACCCCAGTAGTAGGTACCACTGATTTCTTCTCTTCCCCAGCCCAAAAAGCCATGAATGAGAACAATGGGATCCGTGTTGGCAGCATGTAGCCCACAGACCAGTAAAAGAAAGTAAATAAATTTAATTCTGACTTGGTTCATGAAAAATTCGGAAAATAGATGAATAGATTTATTCAGTTGAACTAATAATCCATATCCATTCCACCGCCACCTTCGCCGCGTCCAAAATTCTTACGACCCCATTTCTTTTTCTGCTGTTTCCCAAAATTATATCTCAAATTAATGGATGTGGTGCGTCGGCCGCGCTTCCGCTCAGCATACATTACTTGGGTGTACTCGGCGTAGTCTTGTTCAGTATTAATAATAAATTTTCGATTATTAAAAAGGTCATTCACTTTCAGCGTTACGGATAAACGATTTTCCATAAATGATTTTTCAAGACCAAGGTCGGCACCATAATTAGCCGGGATCGTTCCAGATGTAATTTTCATTGTTCCCCGGCCCCCAACTGATAATTCTAAACGTGCCACTGTAGGAATATTCAGTGTAAACTGACCACGGTTATACATACCATAGGATGTTCCGGTCATGTCATCTTCATACTGGCCGCCTTCTGTTTCAGATCTCCACCACCAGGTTGTAAGCATAAAACTGGCTAGCGGCATGGGACGATAGTTGATGATGACACTTCCGCCAAGATTTTTGGCACTTTCAGCATTTCCGGATGTTAATAATTCATAGGATACACCATTATAAATAATCTCATCTCGATCCCACCAGGCGATGGCATCGGTTGTATGCTTGTAGGATATGCCAGTATTAAAATTAAATTTTCTGGAATTACTGGAAAAATTTATTTCCATCACATCACTATATTCTGGTTTTACATAAGGATTTCCAGTACGAATATGTGTTGTATCCAGCATCTCCCTAGGAAATGGATTTAATGATCTGGTCCGAGGTCTATTGACACGCTTAGAATAGCCGAATTGTATCTGTTCTTTCTCAGTTAGTTTATAATTCAAGAACATACTGGGATAAAAATGACTGTATGGATTATTGAATTCACCTGATTTAACGGCTTGGTTAATAACAAAATGGGTAATACTGGTAGCACCCGTCGTGTCGCCGGCTACCTTTGCCTTGGTCTCTACCTGCTCAAACCTGAGCCCACCTTTTAAACCCAGGCGATCATTGATCTCGTAGCCCAGGGTAGTGTATAGGGCATAAATATCTTCATCATAGAGATAATCATAGGTTCCATCTTGAAAAAATAAATCATCGTCCAATGCTTTGATCGTGGTCTTGAACCCTGCTTCCAGGGCTAATTTTTCACCCAGCTTATCTTCGTAGTCAAAAGATGCAATGATGCTTTTGTGATCATGATGATCTTCTACTTCTTTGCCCAGGTTTTTTTCAGTTTCATTTTCTTTTCCTATACCATAGCTAAAGTCCGCATTTAGTTTCCTATCCTTGGAATTAAACTTGTTCTCGTAGGATAAAGAATGGTCCCAGTCATTTTCAAGCCCATTTTCTATTACATCTAATATGCTGGCAACTGGTCTCGTTGTTTTAACGATCTCTTGGCTATCTTGGTCTCTTTTACTGAAGGTAGATGTATAACTGATTGTGCTGGTGGGGGTAGGGTAAAGGTCGCCGCCAAAGCGGAATGAAATATTATTAGAATTTCTAGTTCTTTTTGTGTCCTGGTACAGATACCTGATGCTGTCACTGGGGTCAAAATAAAGGTAATCGAATTGTCTTAAACCCTTACTATATCGCTCGCCCGTTCGGTAACTGGTGCTGCTGAAAACGTTCCAGGTGTCCGTACGATAGTTCAGGTTGCCGCTGATGTTATTTTTATTGTATTCACCTGCAGATAAGGATGTGTTGCCGTTAAACCCTTCAAATGCACCTCGCCTAAGAACAAGATTAATGATACCGCCCACACCGTCCGGGTCGTACTTGGCCGAGGGGTTGGTAATGACTTCTACTTTCTCGATCATGGATGCCTGCAGGTTGTCAACCATGGAGCGGCGATCAAAGCCCACTTTTTTACCGTCGATCAGGACTGTTACATTGGCATCGCCTCGGAGTGTAATATTACCATCGATGTCTACGGCTACAGTGGGTACCTGATTCAAAACATCTTCGCCTGATCCTCCAGAAGCGGCCA
>JYMV01024905.1_pt1 | contig 14832 bp, 12 predicted proteins | sample 338911 | NCBI WGS metagenome assembly JYMV01 (sample SAMN03354496, study PRJNA234377) | hydrothermal vent metagenome | biome: Deep sea; feature: Hydrothermal plumes at the Eastern Lau Spreading Center, Western Pacific Ocean; material: Seawater | place: Tonga | collected 2009 | depth 2000 m m
CTCCAGAAATAACCGTAATCCCTTCAAATACTTCTTTTACTTCTCCGCTTTTCTTGATTTCACCGTACACTTCATCAAGTGCCCGTTCCAGCGTATTAGGTCCCACAACAAGAACATCTGGCACTAGTCCTGTTAACCGTTGCAGGGCATCAATGCAGGTTATATCTTCCGGGTCTTCCATGGCTACTCTAATAGAAGAGTTGCTTTTTTCTAACACCAGCACAGCATTCTGTCTGGCAAATTCTTCCGGAATAATTGAGGCAACCTTCGGATCAATATTTAAAAGTAATTCATCATCAGCTTTCCGGTATCCTAACTGCATTGAATACACAGTGACTAAATCATCCTCGGTTATAAAACCGTTTTTCACAAGTACCACTCCCAATTTATTCTTGGTGTTCTTTTGGACCAACAGTGCTTCCTGAAGCTGACTCTCAGAAAGTTTATTGATATGAATCAGAATTTCACCAATTTTACTGGCCTGAGGATTGAATTCTAGGCTCATCAGGGACCTACTATTGTTGGTGAACGAACCAGTTGGATCGTAATGGGATCCGACGTGATCTGTTGGGGAATTAACAAAGCACCCGTGATACTTGCACTAAACTCTTGATAGTGATTATAAAAGGGATCCGTCGAATCGACACTCAGCCAAATACATAATTCTTTTGGAAAAACCGCCGTGATTCTGGCAATGCCATCCTGGTCAGTTTTTACAATTGCCCCATCTGGACATGCTAGATTATGGTAACCATCCCATTCTCCGTTTCCTTCACCTTCGTCATTTGTATTGTCAATTCCATCCAGACCATAATCATTAAATACTTCAGAGACCTCTGACGCATCATTATCAGGATTATATTCCCCATCTCCATCTAGGTCAAAAGCATCATGGTCATCATTGCCTTCACCTTCATCCAGGGTTCCAGGATCATCATCCAGACCATAATCCCGCCAGGTGAAACACTCGTCACCTACCCCGACACCATTCACACCTAAATCAGCATATTCTTCATATCCAATCTCACGCCACTCGGAAACTCCGATTCCGTTAAATGCAATGGGTGCTTCGGACACCGCATTGCCGTAAAAATCTATAAGCATGGCAGTAATCTGAATTTCAACTTCATCTGTTGCTACAGGAAGAGTAAAATCATGGTAGTAAGCTGATCCTGTCAGTGTCAACTGGCCAGGTAGAAAAAATAGCAATGATTCACCTTCGTCCTCATTGATCCTGGCCGTGATTGTATCTCCATTGGCCCCATAAGTCGTAGCTGAAACATACCCGATATCGCCAATGGCATCCGTAGAATAGATGATCGTTGTAAAAGCCATCCCGGAATAAATATCACCATCCAGGTTTTCATTTCCAGTAAAGCTCACTCCATCCACAAATGCATTAATCGCAGTATCAGGCGGGGTTGGTTCAATCGTCCAATACACATAAGTGCTGTCTTCCACTGGATTGTACCATTTGTCATAAACAATAGCCGCACATTGGGTCTGGTAAAATCCACCACCGGTTGCAGTAGTAGAATTCGGATCATATTCCGGTTCGATGTAATAGGGTGCCCCGGACGAGATAATAACCTGGTCACTGGCTGCTGAAAGATCAATAACTCCGTCCTGATCACAGTCTACCTCAACTTCAATTCGAACAACACCGGGTTCAGTACCGCTATTTACTGATACGGAGGCTATACCGGCTTGGGTAGTTATGGTAACTTCGGTCTGCCCAACTTCATCCAAATAGCACCCTGGTAACACAGGGTTCAGGCGGAAGATAACGTCGATTTCATCACCTCCCAGATTACTATCACCATCATAAATCTCAGCCTTAATCTGTGTTGATTCAATTCCACCTCCCTGCTGAACTACGATGTGATCGGGATTGGAAGGAGGAATGACAATGTCAGCACATGCACCGAAAGAGATATCCTCAATAGTCATAGTTGTACTTGATGTCAGGGTAGTTGCAAACCCAGGATGGCTATACGATGCGGTGACCGTATCAACCCAAACTGTTTCGTCCGAATCCCCTGGATCGAAATTCCCAGCAGAATATGTGACTTCCGCTATCCCTGCACTATCTGTCAAATCTGAAGAAGTAATGGATCCAAGAACTGCTGAAAAAGAAATCAATACGTTGGGTACATTAAGGTTATCATTATTTGTAAGGTGGGATTTGATGAGAGCACTTGTTTCAGCCTCATTCAGGTACACTTCGGTTGTTTCAGGGGGGATCAAAGTGAGGGTATATGGCCAGACATGAGTTGAGTCGTAGACATTAAATTCTACTGTAGTGGCCGTATTTTCAGCAAAGGAGGCACCAACGGTGATTCCTTCCCAGATAAAAGAGGTAGAAACATCATCAACATGAGGTTGACCATCATCGTGATAATAGGCAAAAATTTGCCCGTTTCCATTGGTGAGGTCATTTACCTTATCAACTGTACCTACCGTTTCGCCAAGGAAATTCATTGGGTTAAGAGTGACATTAATCCCGGATATAGGATTGGATGATCCACTCGTATCATTTGTGGTCACCTCAACCAGGAGTTTAGTCAGGGCAATATCCGTAACAATATCCTCCCCGACACTCACATCTGTACCTGCTTCTAAAGCAACTGGATAAGCTATAAGGTTGATAGTGTAATTGACATCGATGGAGACAAAGACAGAATCAAGAATTGTTTCGCCTACACCAGGATGAGTGAATTGAGTTATAATGACTGCCTGGCCCACATCACTTTCCTGTCCTTGGTCTGTAAAAGGAAGGGAAATCCTTCCACTATCATTTGTGGTAGCAGTTGGCTCTATAAATCCTTTATTGGATTCAAATGTCATGTTGACATTATTCACCGTTTCAAGTGACTTATTTCTCACAACAAGAGTAATTGTACTGACTGTTTCACCATTATCCAGCATGATTTCGTCAGGAGTTGCATTCAGAATAAGTTCATAGGGCCAAACATCATCAAGGGACGCATAGACATTAAATTGAACTTGTCCCAGTGATTCACCCCCAACAGTTTTAGCTTCAATAGTTACACCTTCAAAGGTTTGGGTGGGTAAATTATCAACAGCACCGTTCCCACCCCCATCAGAATAAATAGTTAACACTAAACCTTCACTATCCGTTAGGACGGAATCACTGCTGAAGATCCCATAGGGAACGTTATTAATATGGGAAGTAAAATAGATCCATTCATCAGCCATGGGATTCCCTGCGGTATCCGTCAATGCCCCCTCCAGATAAGTGATGACCGATTCGCCAACCACATCTTCACCCACGGCAACATCGTTTGATGAATGATAGGCAGACATGGTGACATTGTAATTTGCATCTATTTGTACTGGCACTGTTATTGTTATTGTGTTACCTGCAGAAGGATGCGTATATGAAGCCTGGATGGTCGCCAAGCCAGCGTCTCCCAAATGTCCCTGATCTTGGAAAACCAAATCTATATTCCCTGCGGTATCTGTAGCAGCAGTCGACTCTATTAGTCCTTTGTCTGATGAAAAATCAACAGTCACACCCGTCACGCCATCATAATTAAAACGATTTCTTAACTGCAGGGAAATTGCAGAAGTAGTTTGTCCATTATCAAGACTGATTGTATTAGGGTTGGCATCCAGACTAAGTAAATAGGGCCAAATATCATCAAGGGACGCGTAGACATTAAATTGAACCTGACCCAGTGATTTATCCCCGACAGTTTTGGCTTCTATAGTCACACCTTCAAAGGTATAAGGGTGTATTTCAGTATCATCAACAGCACCTGGATCACCTCCATCATAATAAATAATAGTTGGTATTGCTCCGTCATTATTAGTCAAGGCGGAATCATTGCTGAAGGTTCCATATGGAACATAATTCTTATGGGAAGTAAAATAGATCCATTCACCAGCGACAGGATTCCCTGCGCCGTCTGTCAATCTTCCTTCTATCTGAGTGACAACCGCATCGCCAACAAGATCTTCGCCTACAACAACTCCGCTTGACGAATGATAGGTAAACATTGTAAAATTGTAATCAACATCTATTTGTACTGTCACTGTGCTTATTAGCGTGGAATCTCCAGATGGATGAGAATAGGCAGCCTGGATGGTTGCCAACCCAGCATCTTCCTGCTGGCCTTGGTCAGTAAAAACCAAATCTATGTTCCCGGTATGGTTTGTGGTATCATTCGGTTCTATGAATCCTTTGTCGGATGAAAAGTCAACATTTACACTCTTCACTCCATTATTCAAACGATTTCTTAACTGCAGGGAAATTGCAGAAGTAGTTTGTCCATTATCAAGACTGATTTCGCCAGGATCAGCATTCAGAATGAGTGTATAGGGCCAGACATCATTAAGGGACGCATAGACATTAAATTTGTATCTGGCAGTAACTGTTACCCCATCGAATTCCGCGGTACCCGGGATATCTACAGCACCGGAATCTCCACCGTCCTCATAATAGACTTCCACGATTCCATCTTCATTTGTTCCAATTGAATTTATATCGAAAGAACCATAAGATGAAGACAGCCGTTTTGCTGAAAAGGAAATGAGTTTGCCTGAAACCGGCTTGCTGGTTTCATCTTGAAGTTTAAACTGCAAATGAGTCTTGATATTTGGTTGGTCAACTACGTCCTCACCTACAATCACCGAATTAAAAACGGGGTTAGCAAAAACCAGGCTAAGTGTGTAATTATCATCTGCGGTGTCTTCAGGTTCCCGGTCATCACAACTGAGCTGTGGAAGGAGTGCAACAATAATTATCACATTGATTGATTTCCATAAAATTTTCATAACAGAGTCCTATTCATCATCATCTTTTAGCATAATTGTTTTTTCAAGCTTAATCATAGCTTCATTTTTGGGTATTCCGCTGATATTGTCTTTCAGCACAGAGGGCGTAATCTGGATAATTAAGTCAGTTTTTCGGTCCACCAAATCTGTGCTGGTAAACAACTTTTTACCTATCCATGGAATTTTATGAAGGAGGGGCAATTTATATACCGTATTTTTACGATCTTTGCTAATTAGTCCACCGATAATAATAGATTCTCCATCTTTTACGCGGATGGTTGTAGTGGAGGAACGGCTTTTTACCCGGGGAATATTTCGGTCAGGTCCTATAAATTCAAAAATGGAAGCAACTTCCGTTTCTACCTTTACGGTAATATCACCGTCCATGTTGACTGAGGGCAGGACTGTCAGTTTAATTCCCACTTCCTCGCGCTGAACCTGCACCTGTCCACCTACTCCACCGGAACTCAAAATATATGGAACGATATCCACCATTTTTATAGTAGCCTCCCGTCCATTTAGGGTAACTAATTTTGAATCTGCCAGAATATCCGCTTTATTGTCTTTGATAAGAAAATCCAGAGTGATGTCGAAAGCTGTCATCTGCCTGCTGAACTTCCCGGGAATCAAGTTATCCTCATTTAAGCGATTAAAGGGGGCTGTAGCTGGCAGTGTACCAAGAGCACCAGGATCGGGTACGACGCTCCCCGATCCTCCGGTCAGTGCTTCCGCATTCTCAGCTAAGATATTTGTGTACTTAGCTAATTTTGACCAATCAATACCCAATTTTTTATCAATATCCAGGGCAACTTCAATGAGACGTGTTTCTAATAAAACTTGAATTGCAGGAACATCTATTCCTTCGATGACTCTTTTAATTTCGGCAATTTTTCTGGGTGAGGTATTTATCAGAAGCTTGTTTCCGGAAACATCAACCTGGATCTGCTTTGAAAGATCACTCAGGAGTTCCTTTACTTCCAGTGCATCGGCATATTTCAATTCGATTATGTGGGGTGTAATGCCTACTTCCTTGTCTAATTTTTTTGGGTCTGCGATTAAGAAGGAATTACCTACAATTTCATACCCAAGACCCACTGCTCTTACGACCAGGTTAATTGCCTCTTCTATAGGTACATCATCAAGGTGGATGGAAATCTTATCCTGGGTATTTACACTCGGGTCAGTAACAATATTATATCCGCTTTCCTTCGCAAGAACTGTCAGGATACCTGGCAAATACGCATCCTCGGCATGGATGGTAACCAGAAAAGGGAGAGCACCTGCTCTCGTCGAGGTTGTATCTGTTTCTTCTCCTCCAAGAATAGAGAAAAATATTAACGTACTGGTTAATGTAATTCTGGAAATAAAATGTTTCTTCATTCTTTACTTGATGTTGTAATTGATTCGTCTAAAAGTGGTGTTAATATTTGAATGAATTTTTCCTGATTGTTTTTCAACAGGATGACCCCGTCACGCATAATGCTGACAATTTCTCCTCCATCGACAGAATCTCCTTCGACCAAAGTTAAATTTTGGCCCCTATACTGGATACCAGCATAACGGTTTTTTCCATTCGTTATGATATGTTTTACTTCCACCTGGGCTGTTCTTCTATTGCTCATTCTTCTCCCACCTGCATCTGTTAAATAAATGACATTTGTCAACAGCATGGGATCCTTTTCCATTGTGAATTCGTATTGCAACCGTTTTTTCAAGCGGTTTTCAAGAAAATTAATAATGTTTTCTAACTCTTCATCTGTGCCAATCCTAAGGTTTTCTGCTCTTTCGACTGCTTCATGCCACTTATCGGCGACAGGATAGAGCTTAACTCCTACCAGAACTACTGACAAAAATGTGAGCAATAAAATGATCACCCAAATGGTTTTTTGGCGCTTATTCATGATAAGAGTTTTGCTTTAGATTTTATTAATGTTAAAGTGGAAATTTTCAATGTAATTTCCTGTTCCAATAAATCCTCTTCTTTAACTGTACTTTTTATGCGTTCAATTCCATTATTTATTGAGAATTCATCTACCGTAATTAATCTGGGTGAGCGCTCCATTTCAGCCAGAAAGTTTCCCAGATTCTCATAAGTGCATTTTATAGTTAATTCATAGGGTGCTACATAGTAATTTTCTTTCTTTTCCCTGACTCTTGGCCTGATTTTGAGTAAAGCAATATTGTGCTGATCCATCAAATTGGTTATTTCTTTGAGAAAAGGAAGAGAGGCGTCTTCTGCCAGGGAGTCTTCCAGGGAGAGAGCCAGGTTTCTGGAAAAGAGTGTATACACCTGATCCAGTTTTTCTGCCAGAATTTTAGCGCTTATAAGTTGTTCATTCAATTCAGTCTGTTTCAACTCCAATTCTTTCAATTTGATTGGTTTAGATCCAATAGAAAATTTCATACTCATCCAAAATGAGACTGTCAATAGAGCTGATAAGATTAGGAATAAACTGTTACGATTCATTTTGAAAGCGTTCATTTTTAAAATTATTATTTACAATATTGGATAGACTCTTAACTGGTTTTCTTATTTGTTTGTAAATATGTGGAACAGATTTTAATGAGGCTTCAATTTCAAAGGATACTATTTCCTGACCGCGGACTTTCAGTAATTCATGGTGTTTCAGTTTTAACCGAATGAAATTGCTGGAAAAATCCCGGTCCGAATTCAAGGTGTGAATGAAATTCTCAATCTGCTCGAATTCCTTTTTCCCCTTATACGTAGAAGCAATCCCTTGGATTAACAGTTTCCTTTTTTTGAATTTCAATCCTGTAAGAGACATGTCTATGAAGGTCATATTACCCAGCCGTTGGAGACAATCAGCCCACATGAAACGGTTATTTTCCAGTTCTGCAAGCATCAATATATCCTGCTTGGAGAGATTTTTCCCCTTTTTCAGCAATTGGCTGATTTCATCTCTTATCTGCGTAATTTCACTCTTTTTGCGCTGAAGCAGCTTGTCATAATTAATTCCCATATACCAAACAAAAACATTCCCTCCAAAAAGCAGCAACACGAGGATGGTCAATATAGACCAGCGCAGGTTTTCACGGAAGCGGGCAGATCTAGATTGATCTGACTCCTTCTGATTCAAATTGATGAGTATAAAATTTTGTTTCATGCTTCAAACCCTTTCCGTACCGCCAGGCCTGTTGCCACAGCATATTGAGAAGGGTCTTCAATTGAGGTCTTATCCTTCGTTTCCAAGTTGGCGAAGGGGTTCATGACCTGAGATTTTATTTGCAAATTTTCTTCCATATACTCCTTTAAGCCTTTAACATTTCCGCCTCCTCCGCTCAGATACAAGGTTGAGAAATGACTTTGTTTGGAATTCTTTGTGTAAAATCGCAATGTTCTCCGTACATCTTCTAGAAAAATATCAAGGGATGAGCGTTCTGTTACTGAAATAAGACTGGTATCTGCTGGTTGTTCAACCTCAAGTGCAGCAGCTCCTTCGCTCTGCAAATAATCCTGCGCTTCTCTATAGGTTATGGATCTTTTTGTTGCAATGTCTTTAACGAGATCATGCACCCCCCTGGGGATATCCCGGGTAAAAAACAAATCCTGCTCTCCCCAGACAACCAAGGAGGTTGAGACTGCACCTATGTCCAGTAGAATTACAGCTCCTTCTTCTGAAGACTGGTGGCTATGTAAAAATGCATTCATAATCGCGATGGGCCCTGAATCAATAATGTCTGCTTTTAAACCGATGTCCTTCAGTAATTTTTGATGACTGGTTCTTACACCCTTGGTACAGGCAACCAGTACTACGTCTATTTTGTCAGCTTCAAACCTATTGGGACCAAGTACCTGGTAATCGATCACAGCATCGGTGCCATCCATTGGCATATGTTTTCTTGCTTCAAACATCATGGAGGCTTTCAATTCATCGGTGGACATGTCCATGGTGGTAATTTAATCCCAGTAGTTAGATGTCGGAAGTGTTTTGGTTTTAAACTCATACGATTAATTAATTCTTTTACCGCCATTACAATTAAGGGAGTATCAATATTTTCCGGATCGAAGGGTTTGTTTTTCTCCGGGATTAATTTGTTGTCAACATTCAATAGTTTTAACCCATCCCGTGTTTTTTCCACCACGACCATTTTTACATACTGGCGTCCGATGTCCAATCCAATTTGCATTTTTTATTATCTAACTCTCTGGTTGATTTCCATAAGATTTTATTTTCAGAACGATCACACCGCTGACTGTACTTTGGTCTGGATAGTAGGGTGGGGGATTGTCCAATAAATTGTAGTCATAATGATAATTTTTATTATATCCAATATCTCCAGAATTATACGGGCCGGGAGAATTCCTCATCATATAACCTCTTTCTTGCTGAACAAGGGAGCCCCATAGGTTTACATATCCCCTGTAATCAGTATTACCTGTATAAATACCTGACCAGTTTTCAGGCCTGACAGGATTCCGATGGCCGCCCCTGCCGTCGCCTAAAGAAAACTGCGGTGCGGAAGAATTTGGCATATAGCAATTGCCCGATGTGACAGAATTCTGCCAATAATGGCTAATAAAAGCTCCCTGCAGTGCCATTAAGGCACCGTTAATGACTATGTGGCGGCTACTGTTCGGACCCGTGGTACCTCTATTCTTTGCTCCGTTCGGTGTGGTATTCGCAAGGATGACATTTCCCCCTGCTACTAACCCCAAAACATTATCTGTTCCGCCATCATCGGGATGAATAACTGCTCCATCTGTCAAATAAGATGAACTTGTATTGGAATCTTCATACCTGATATCATCAATGAGCCAGATGTTACCCCAAATCTGATCAACAATATTTGGATTATCATGTCGGCGGTATTCGAACACATAATCTGTCACTATAGTGTAGGCTCCCTTAACAGTACCGTGGACCAAGACCTGTCCTCCTTTAATATAGATAACCTCAGGCCCTGAATAGGGGAAGAAAGTTCGTTGAAACAGCACAAAGGACTTATCATCGTTTTCATCATATTCCCCATTTCCATTGAGATCCTCATAACAGCCATTAACATTGTAGCGGTCATTGCACAGCCAATAACGAAAATCAAAGTGTTGAAAACCATTTGCCTGGCACATTGTATTATCCATTGGATTACCAAACCCAGTTGGCTCTGAATGATGATGAAAATATTGAAATTCATTAAAGGGTACATCAGCATTTAGGGTACCAGAACTCCCCTGGCGGGATAGAGTGACAGATTCATCCTCCAAAAATCCAATACCAGGTGGGCCATCATAACTTATAGGGGAAAAAAAATCAAGTGGTAATGTCCATACGGGGGGGAAACCGCCAGGAGGTACAGGATTTTGGATCGTAAATTCGACTTTCTTATCTGTATCTTCTGATTCGATAAACACCAAATCACCTGATGCAAATGTGCTCATATCATCAGCAGGATTACCATTAATATCGTTAGAACTCACCAATAATGCAATAGCTTGATTGTAATCATTTCCTGGAACATAGGCATCTAAAGTATATTGAATACCGGGCAAATTTGGGTCGTCACGGACCAGGCGTAAAGAATTTACCTCAACAGGCGGGAATCCAGCATCGGTACTATCATAATAAAATCCTATGCTTGTACCGGCATCTTCTACTACCGGTGGCACCAGATACCACCACTGGGTAGCCCAAAATCCACCTGATTCATCAAATTCAATCTCGGTCATAATGAGAGTGTCTTTCTGGGCAGGTGAAAAAGTGATCATGTCGTCAGCAGTGAATACCCTTGTGGCATTTGCCTTCAAAATACCGATAGAATTATCCGGTGGGAATATAATTGATTCAACAGTATCTATTATTGAAACACCGTCTTCATCCTCCATATCATCCAGGCAGGATGTATCTCCTTCGTAGGAGATGGGTTCAGTAACAGTAAATGAACCGGTAAATTCAGGGCATCCCCATTCACTAAAAGTAACCGTGGGACTATTGGTATGGACACGTCCCTCCAGCTCATCACCGTCTCCGAAACTCACAAAGGACGATGGATTTGGTCCAAAAGGCTCTTCATCGTGGGTGAAATACATGAATTCCTCAAAGCCGGAAGGAACCATTGACATGAAAACAGTTTTTTGCACAGTGACCGTCGATCCTACTGTGGAGGCATAATTCACTTCACCTGTGCTTTTTGCTACAAATTCCTTGCGGGTTGAACCATCCATCAATTGGGTATAACAGGAAATATTTTTATAAACGCCAAGTGGATTTCCATCCTGGTCTTCTCCAAATTCCATTCCCTGCTTACCCACAAGGATTGTGGTATCGGCATCTAGGTAAGGCAAATAATCTACCGCTTCGCGGTTTAACCCTGCTTCCGCAACATATTGAGCCCGAAGTTCGGCAAACCGATATTTTTCCATTGAGGCTATCGTAGAGCTTTGACCCAAATAGGCAACTATCAATAACATACTAAAAAATGTGAACAATATTGCCAGTGGGGCAACAGAACCTGAACTATTATGAAACTTCTTTTTCATAGTGTTTGGATGTAGTTATTTGCTACAAACACAGATTTACTAAAATAAAATTCTTCGGCTACGGTTTCTTCATCAGTAAGTACATCGCTATCTAATTGTATAGTTAATGCTATTGTTATCATATTATTGTTAAAGTTGTTTAAGGATGGTCTTGGATCCGTTTCTGGATTCCATGTAAAATCAATAAGTGACACTCTGTGCTGACCGTTATCCCGGAAACGGCCTACTGTGGGTAACTGAAATGTTCCTCCAATAAGAGGCGAATTATTAACCAATATCCCTTCATCACTATTTGCTCTGATGGTTTCCGAAGGAACTGGATTGGATGAGCTATCCCAAATTTGAATAAGTGCAAAGCCATTTTGATGAACACCAAAACTAACCTGTTGAGCATTGTTTATTTTTTCATTCAACTCCCTCATCACTATATTGCCATACTGACGAATTTCCTGGCGTACATAATCGGTGCTGTAGTGAAGAAATGTGGTCCGTAATGTCATAATTAATCCCAGCCCAATAATCCCAATGACAACGATCGTTGCGCTCATTTCCACCAATGTAAACCCGTTTATTTTTTGTGATTTTTTCATTAGTTATAAGCTATCATTACAGTTTCTAAGATTCGTTCGTGAACTACATCTCCAAAATAAGGATCGTTTTCCTGAAGAAAATAGTCTTGCCAAGTTATCCAGACTTTAATTTTATAAGCATTGTACACCGGGCTATTATATTTAGAATTCTGTTTTACAAGATTATAATATAGCTTAGCAGGAACTTTTAAATTCGAATTGCTGTTTCCCACAAGGTAAATCTGTTTGCCGAGATTATCTCCAGCTTTCTCAACCATACTTAGTCTATCATCAGCTACCCGGCCTTGCCAGTATTCCATGTAGTTGGTTAGTTCTTCCGTAGCCCGCTCCCGGAGTTCCAGGGATCGCAACATCCCTCTGGAATGCACGGTACCATGCATTATTCCAATTGCTGTGATAGATATGATCACCACGGCAACCATCACTTCGATAAAAGTAAAACCTGAAGAAATACCTGGTGTATAATAATAAATATCTTCTTTCGGATTTGATTCTCTGTTCAATTCCCTGAGTTTCAAAAAAAGTTTTTTATACAAAGATAAATACATTTACCAGACTACAGAATATTAGATTGAAATAGTTTCGGATTTTCAGCAATCCCCTGGGCTGCAGATCGTTCAACCAATCCTTGTGAAACCAATCGCTGGAGGTCTTGATCTAGTGCCTGCATCCCTTCAGTCCCGCCGGATTGAATCAAAGAAGGAATTTGGTAAATCCGGTCTTCACGGATCAGGTTTCGTACTGCGGTGGAGGAGATCAGCACCTCACACGCCGGAATACGGCCTTCACCATCTTTTCTAGGAAGTAGTTTCTGGGCAATAACCGCTTCCAAACTTTCAGACATCATAGCCCTAATTTGAGTTTTCTGTCCTTCAGGATACATATCAATGATACGATCAATTGCTTTGACGGCACTTCCTGTATGCAGGGTTGACATAACCAGATGTCCAGTCTCCGATGCAGTAAGGGCGAGAGAAATTGTTTCCAGGTCCCGCATCTCTCCCACTAATATTACATCTGGATCTTCTCTCAAAGCAGCCCGAAGGGCATTGGAAAAACTATGGGTATTTGTCCCCAGCTCCCTTTGATTTATAAGGCTTTCTTTTGACGAATGAAAATACTCTACGGGGTCTTCTATCGTGATTATGTGGCAGTTGCGATTTTCATTAATATGGTTCACCATAGTTGCCAGTGTAGTGCTTTTCCCTGAACCAGTAGGTCCTGTCAGTAAAATGAGCCCATGATCCATAAGAGTTAAATCTTTTAACACTGGTGGAATACCCAATTCTTCAAAACTGCGGATCACCTCAGGGATTGTTCTAAAAACACCAGCTATTCCTTTCAGCTGGTTGAAGAAATTTACCCGAAAGCGTCCTTTGTTATCCAGTTTGGTTGAAAAGTCAATTTCCTTGTCCTGTTCAAACTTTTTAATTTGTTCTGCGTTCATAACCTGGGGAAGGATAGATATCATTGAATCCCGAGTTAATTTATCTAAGTTGAGAGGTTTTATGCTTCCATCGATCCGCACCATTGGTTTTGATCCCACACTCAGGTGCAGGTCAGAAGCACCACTCTCCAAAGCATAATTCAACAATTCGTTGATATCTAAAGTTGAATTCATTTATTCTTCTTCTGGTGTTCCGTATCCTGTGTATTTCCCCAATTCTCTATTGTACTGGATGACTTTCCCTGCACCACCACCCATTTCCTCTGTGCTGGTAGCAGTTACTATTTCCGGCAGCTGTAATTCAAACTGCCATTTAAGTTTGGTGGAAAGCTCCAGGTCCAATTGTCCTGCACGTTCAAGATCATCCACCGAGGATGGCCATTCACCACTAGACTGATAGAACATTACGGACGCATTGGAGATACTGCTTATAACGGATTTTGCCTCCGAGGCGCGGGCGCTTTCAACGTAATCAATGTAAATTGGCACTGCGAAAGCTGCCAGAATAGCGATAATGACCACGACCACCATAATTTCAATCATGGTAAAGCCATTCCGTTGTTTATCTTGCTTCTGCATATATGCTTTTCCTTCCAATTAAGTTGATGGATTACCTTTAGCCAATAAAGTTAATAAGAATTATCGACTCCTATGCATAATTTAATAATCATCTAGTAAAAACGGATTAAGAGGATAGGTTACTTAATATTTTCTTCTTTTTCCGCAGTCAGGATGCACCCTATCAATGAAAATAAGACTTTGGAGAATAAATGATATTTTGTATCAGAAAAGAAACATTTTGCACATAATAGAAAGAAAACAATAGTACCTTTCAATTTTCAGACATTAAACCTGATTTCAATTATCTCGTCAGGTTGAACGATATAATTCTTTTCTACAATTTTCGCAATACCTTTGGCTTTACACTCATTAAAATTATGGTGATGTAAATAATCCTGGTAGCTGACTACATCCCCCTTTATAAAACCACGCGCCAGGTCTGAATGAATCTTACCGGCACAGGTAATGATATCTGTCCCTTTAGGAACAAACCAGGCATGGGTTTCTCTTGGGTGAGAGGTATAAAAGAACATATAGTCTGCTTTTTCCATTGCCAGCTGAATAATGGTATTGATATCTTCTTTTCCTTTTAATTGTACAGTTGGCTTCAGGCTAAATGGCATCAAACCATTTAAAATTTCTTTTTCCGGTTCATCAAATTGAACATCACAGAGGGGCATTTCTTTTTCCAGGGAATCCATACATTTTTGTAATAATTTAATCTCTTTTTTATCAGCAGTCCGTATCAACCTGGTTTCTATTTTTTCCATATCCAAAATCAACAGATCCAGGATGTTCCTTTCCGGGACTACAATGGCAAAAGAGCGGGAAAATTCTTCTTTGATAAATTCAAAAAAGGCAGGCGACACCTTTTTTGGTTGATCCTTTTCCGCTAAAGCATCGAGAACCGCATCATTGTACTTTATTTTACCCTCTGG
>JYMV01002651.1_pt1 | contig 14828 bp, 10 predicted proteins | sample 338911 | NCBI WGS metagenome assembly JYMV01 (sample SAMN03354496, study PRJNA234377) | hydrothermal vent metagenome | biome: Deep sea; feature: Hydrothermal plumes at the Eastern Lau Spreading Center, Western Pacific Ocean; material: Seawater | place: Tonga | collected 2009 | depth 2000 m m
AACCTGGACTGTCGTGGATGTGGGTTTATTGTCACCGAAGAATGCGATGACTTCCGGGGCGCCGTTAGTTACATAATCATCGACGTTGAGAGCATAGACGTTGATACGGACTACATCAGACGGTAATGCGCCGCCGGCTGCGAGTGAAATACGAATATTATCAAGGATTTTTATAACCTGCATTTTCATGTCGTCAATGCCAACCACATTGGCATCTTCATCGAACGGCACCGTACCAGCTATGTGAACGGTTGTTGCTCCCGTAGACTTAACTACCTGGCTATAAATGTTTTTATTCGGTTTATACATGCCCTCTGGATTGATGCGTTCTAACGGCATTTCTGCTTCTCCTTTGATGTGGGTGCTACGTCTCCTTCAACTGGCCTTTGTACCAGTCGAGTATCTGTTCGCCGGTCCATATCAGAACGTCAGGTTTTGATGTTATGTGTTGGTATACCTGTTCCACATATTTTGAGCGGTGGGGGACACCGGAAATATATGTGTGCATACTGATCCCCATAATACGCGTGATGTCTCTCGATTCTTCGTAAAGACGGTCAAAATGGTCTATACACTTTGTTGCAAATTCCTGGGAAGAATGATGGTGTAGGGCCATCATGGTGATGTCGTTGGTTTCTACCGGATAGGGAACTGAATACATCTTCCCCGTTTTGACTTTAAGTTCGACAGGTTGATCATCTAGCGGCCAGTCAGCCACATATTCGATCCCTTCTTCCGCCAGTATATCCAGCGTTTCCATAGTTTCCGTGAGGCCGGGGCTCTCCCAGCCACGGGGGGACTTTCCAGTAAAATCTCTGATGGTTTCTACAGTCGCTCGTATGTGATCGCGTTGATCCTCCAGCTTATGCATGGGGCCCTGGATATAGCCGTGCCCCATGAACTCCCACCCCTCTTCCAAAGCGACATCTACGATTTGACGGTATGACTCGATAATTTTGCCATTCATAGCGAGGGTTGGTGTGACGCCGTAGTCATTAAACATATCACGGAGCCGCCAGAAACCAACACGGTTTCCGTATTCATGCCATGACCAGTTTGGGACATCTGGCAGCAGCGGTTGGCCCATTGGAGGAGGGAGTATGGTTCGGGGTTGAGCTTTATCGGACCCCCAGTGTTCCACGTTCATAATGGTCCAGACGACCATACGTGCACCACCCGGTAGTTCAAGCTTCGGTCGGTCAACGATTGGTGAGTAGGGGAGGCGTTCTCTAGGTGTTTCCATACTATCCTCTTAACCGTCATTATTAAGTCGTTCTAGGCCTGCATAGTCTTCCAAAACCTTGCAAACGGAAGCCGTGTCGAGGCTGTGCATTCCCTGTGCTAGTCCTGATAGATAAACGTCCCTACCCGCTGTGAATAACGGCGTCGGGCAATTCAGTTCAGATGCAAACTCACCGATGGTTGTCATATCTTTTAGCCACACCTCCATTTTCATAGTGGCTTCTGTATAGTCATTTTTTACCATCATCGGGCCGCGAAGTTCAAAGATGCGGGAATTACCAGCACCTTCTTTGATAACATTGAAAATGGTTTCGGGATCGAGCCCCGCTTTCATTCCCAAAACCATTGCCTCTGCCGATGCGACATTATGGATGTGAACCAAATGGTTAGCGACAAATTTCATTTTGCTACCGTTTCCAAATTCGCCCACGTAAAAAGCATGGCGTGCGAAACCTTGAAAGACCGGCTTGCAGGTATTGTATGCATCTTCATCACCGCTTCCATAGACGGAGAGATCTTTATTTGTGGCCTGAGCTCCGGTACCACTAATCGGGCAATCAAGTAAAACGGTGCCAACTTTCTCTAAAGAGATATAAGCTGCTTGTTTATCCGAGATGGGTAAAGTTGAACATTCGACAACAATTAGTCCTTCTTTTTCTGCTCCAGATAATCCATCTTCACCGGTCATAACGGTGTGGAATGCTTTAATACTGGGGAGCGAAGTAATGACCACATCAGATTGGTTGGCAACATCCCTAGGAGAAGTTCCTGCCGTTGCCCCTCGGTCTACTAATACCTTAATGTTTTCTTCAAGTATATCATAGCCGATAACGGACTGACGATCGGCCAGGAGGTTACGTGCGAAAGAACCCCCCATAATTCCAAGACCGATGATCCCAACCTTTAAACTCATCTTTGTTACTCCAATGTTTGGTTATTTATTTAATCCCGACAGAAAGTCATCTAACGTCTTATTGAATGCTACTGGGTTTTCCATGTTGGAAACGTGGGCTGCAGGATCAATTTCCACATATTGGGAACCAGAAACTTCTTTGTGCATGGCTTGAGCAGCTTCCGGCGGCGTTCCACCATCTTGAGCGCCTACTATAAAAATTACCGGTAAGGTAACCGCCTTAAGCCTGGACAAGTAGTCAAGCTCGAGGATTGCCTGGGCGCAGCCGATATAACCAAAACTACTCGTGGACCTGATCATAGCGCGTACCCTATCCATCATATCGGGTTCTGCGCTGCGGCAGCCATCAGTAAACCAACGTTGAAGTGTGGGTTCAACGAGTGGTTCCATACCATTTTTCTCGACTTCCGGGATACGTTGATGCCAATTGGATCTATATCCCTCAGGGCAATCAGCCCGCGAGTCACAAATGGCAATACTATGCATTCGTTCTGGATATTGAAGTGCGAGGCTCTGGGCTGTCATCCCACCCAGTGAGAGCCCAATAAAATGGGATTTATTGATTTCCAGAGCATTCCACAACTCAAGGACGTCATTGGCTAACATATCTAGAGTATAAGCTCCTGATATTGGCTCACTTTTTCCGTGACCCCGGGTGTCGTATCGGAGAATACGGTATTTGTCCTTGAAGTGGTTAACCTGAGGGTCCCACATTGTGAGGTCAGCAGCTAGCGAATTACTGAAGGTCATCCACGGTGCGCCTTCAGGGCCATCCACCTCGTAGTTCAAGGAAACATTATTTGCTGTAACTTTCATTTAAATAATCCCTTATATATTTTTAAAGTCGTCCACCTAGCGGAGGGGTCCCCAGTCTATCTCGTGGCGTACCGAGTATTTTCTCAATGCCGAGAGCTAGAGATATGAGTTCTTCCTCTCGATTTGGAAGGGCGATGAGTTGCAAACCTACCGGCATTCCAGACTTATCAAGTCCCGCAGGAATAGTGATTGCACATACGCCCAGCACATTTCCGGGCATGGTGTTACTAAGCGCTAAGAGATTGTTCTTTTTATAGGCTTCTGCGTCGACTAGGTCTTCAATCTTCGGTGGGGTGATGGGAACAGTAGGTACAGCTAAGGCGTCTACGGTTTCCAACTTGGCATGGACAGATTGAGAAAGTTTAGAAATCTTAAAAAGAGCGGAAAAATAATCCAGGGTTTTTGCTTCCTTGGCGACTTCCATGCGTGAAAGTACGTTTGGATCTAAACTGTCTATCCAATCTGGCAAGCGGGTTTGAAGGAACGAATACCCTTCAGACGCGACAATTGCGCCTTCTCCCCAAATCTGCACCGAAGTTCCGGCCTCGGGTATCTTGATGGTGGAGGTTCTGGCTCCGGCATTCTTCAACTCTGCTATTGCGTTCTCAACAGTTTCCCCCACGTCGTCGGCGCATCTATCCCAAAAGTAATCTTTCGTTATTCCTAATTTAATTCCGCTCACATCTCGTGTTTCTATGGCAGATGAAACGGACGCCTTAGTTACAGGGTCAATGGCATTGAACCCAAAGGAGATATCAGATACCGACTTTGCTAAAATACCCGGTGTATCGAAACTTGTGCTTAAAATTGTAATAAGGTCCGTTGACCACCGCCCCTTTGTAGTTTTCAATCCGACATTTCCTGTCATTGAAGCTGGTACACGAACTGATCCACCGGTATCAGTTCCAAAGGCGATTGAGGCGGAACCTTCCCAAAGGCTAACACCGGCACCACTGCTAGAACCTCCTGGTGCCCGGTGACTTTGAGCATCCCAAGGATTACGAGGGACATCCCAATGGGGATTTGATCCTAGACCACCAAAGGCGAACTCCACTGTGTGAGTTTTACCGGGGATTACGGCCAGCTGCTGCCGGACCTTATTCAGGACTGGTCCATTCTTCTCCCACTCAGGGGGTAGTCGTTTGGGAGAGCCTGCATATATTGGGAACCCCTCTGCACCATAAATATCTTTGACTGAAAACAGTATCCCCTGAGCCAGACCTAAATCTTTATTTGCCTTAAAGGCGGCATCGGAGGCATCTGCCTGGCGCCGCGCATACTCTGCGTCCCAGGTTTTGTAGGCTCCCAATTTTACGTCCCACTTATCGTGCCGGGCAATCCCTTCTTCAGTCAGATCGCGCGCTGTTAGTGTCCCTTTTCTCAGCGCTTGTGCGATCTCGAAAAGGGGGCGGTCAATCCAATCAGGCATGACACTCCAACATAAATGTGCTTATCGTTTCTGTTAATGAAAGGCCAAAATATTAGAAAAATACGCTAATTAAGAGTTTAGAACCGGCATGCGTACCAAACAAGTACCCAAATGGTCACCATTAATCCTCGACAGTAAAATGGCCGACAATTAGACTGGTTTCACTCGAATCATTATTACTGTCATACCCGGGAGGCGAGACAATGGCAAAACGGACAACTCCGAAGAAAAACCCAGACAAAAAAAGTGTTGTTAGAAAAAAGAAAGGGCTCACTAAAAGAGATGTCCTGAGAAAATGTGAACAATTATCCAACTGGGGTAAATGGGGTAAGAATGACCAACTCGGAGTTCTTAATTACATCACACCTAGAGACATTGTTGATGCATCCCAACTCATTAAACGTGGTAAGGTTTTTCGTTTAGGTCTTAACCTGGATGAAGACGGTCCACAGAACGGTCTTTTCGGCGGTCGCTGGAACCCAATGCATCATATGATGGCAACGGGCACTGACGCCGTTCAAGGCATCCAGGAAGAATTGGTAGGGATGCGCTATGCGGATGACTTTATAAATTTGCCTACCCAAGCCGCCAGCCAATGGGATGCTCTCTCACATGTTTTTTACAAGGACAAGATGTGGAATGGCTATCCAGCTATACTAGTTGATGCACGTGGTGCACATAAAAATGGAATTGAACATTTTGCCGACAAGATGGTGGGACGTGGTGTTTTGCTTGATGTTGCTCGCCATAAAAAGAAGCCTCGACTAGCAGACGGCTATGGCATTACGATTAATGATCTGGAGCGCACAGCCAAGGCCCAGGGTGTTGAGGTTCGTAGAGGTGATTTTGTTGTTATCAATACGGGGCAGATGGCCGATTGTCTCGATCGACGTGAATGGGGAGGCTACGCTGGCGGTAATGCCCCGGGACTTGCCTTCGAGACGGTCGACTGGATTTACGAAAAACAAATTGCAGGAATTTGCTCTGACACCTGGGGTATTGAGGTTAGGCCGAACGAAACTGTGGATGGAACCAATCAGCCTTGGCACTGGGTTACAATTCCCTGCATTGGCATAGTTCATGGAGAAATTTGGTACTTGCGTGAATTGGTCGATGATTGCGCTAAAGACGGGCTTTACGAATTTTTTCTATGCGCACCACCTCTCGTGATCACGCGGGGTACAGGTTCGCCTATCAATCCTCAAGCAATAAAATAAGTGTTTTTTTATACAAGAGGAGAAATAAATTATGCCCCGCCAATTTGTCGATATATCGATGCACCTCGAAAATGATGTGATATCAGATCCACCCGGATATGAACCGCATATAGACTATCTCAACCATGAAGATACGGCGACAGATGTCATGGAATTCTTCCCTGGGCTGGAAAAAGATGACCTTCCGGATGGTGAAGGGTGGGCGATAGAGTGGATTAAGCTAATGACCCATAATGGTACTCACTTGGATGCCCCATATCATTTTCATTCAACCATGAATAAGGGTGAGCGAGCGATAACGATTGATGAGGTACCTCTAGAGTGGTGTTTTCGCCCAGGCGTAAAACTTGATTTTCGGGAACGTCAGGACGGCTACGTCGTCAATGCCGACGATGTCGAGGCTGAACTCAAACGGATTAGGCACGACTTACAGCCTCTTGATATCGTTGTGGTCAATACAGCAGCTGGGGGAGCGTATGGCGGCGACCATTATGTTTCAAGTGGCTGCGGTATGGGGCGGGAAGCTACGCTTTACCTGTTGGAGCGTGGTGTCCGGGTAACGGGGATCGACGCCTGGAGTTGGGACGCGCCCTTCATTCATACTAAGGGAAAATACGCCGAGACCAAAGACGCCTCCCTTATTTGGGAAGGGCATAAGGCAGGCCGGGAGATTGGATACTGCCATCTTGAGAAACTCCACAACCTGGAGGCCCTTCCGGGAGACGGCTTTGAAATAGCATGCTTTCCGGTTAAAATTAGAGGGGCATCAGCAGGCTGGACACGCGCCGTAGCGATATTTGACCAATAGCTATCTATAAAGGTATCTGGCTGAGGCGCGATAGCTTCTCAAAAAATCGGAACGCAAGTATCGGGATGCTTTTCCCATCAATTCAAACGCTCTTCCACATCTACGTTCACCATTAAGTTAAGCATCAATGGTGATATTTCCTTTAGGGACCGAAACGCAGGCTAGGCACGACCCTGCTTCGGGCCTCTCACCGGGCTCGGTAAGGTAATCGACATCCCCATCCTTTACCGCTGTGATACAAGTACCGCAGTTGCCGGCACGGCAACCAAAGTCGATATCGACGTCATTCTCCTCCGCGAAGTCCAGAATTGATCCGGCGGCAGACGTCCACTCGGCGGTTTTGTTGCTCTTTGCAAAATTTATTGTAAATCCTTCTGCACTCTTTTCTCCCGCTCCTTCGGCTCCAGAGCTTACATCGGCTTCTTGCTTTTTCTTGACCGTGGCAGGTCCAAAAGCTTCATAATGAATATGGTCTTCAGGAACATTCCACTCTCGCAAGTCTTCGAAGAGCGAGTTCATCATGGGTGGCGGGCCGCAGAAGTAGTAATGGTAATTACTTGACGGCAGTACTTCCTTGAACATCTCCACGCCGACGCGCCCTTTTATGTCATAGTCAACACCTTCAACATCCTCGTCTTTCGGGCGCGAATAAACAATACGGACCTTAACGTTATCGAATTTTTCGGCAAGCTCTTTCAGATGTTCTTTCATGATATGCTCGCCGCCGTTGCTAACACCGTAAAAAAACCAAACTTCAGTGCGCCACTCCCGGGTTACGACTTCCTTCAACATTGAAAGAACGGGCGTTAGCCCAATACCACCACCAATGAGGACAACTGGATGAGGTTTCGTAACATCCAAGAAAAATTGGCCTGCAGGCGCCTTTACATCGATGATATCTCCCTCATTAATGTTGTCATGAAAGAAACTTGAACCGAGGCCGGGTGGGGCATCGGGGTTATCCTTCGGAGGCGGTATCTTTTTAATCGAAACGCGGTAATAGTCGGATAAAGGTTGGTCAGAAAGGGAATAACAACGAATGGTTTGTTTTTTTTGATTGGGGATATCCAGTTTAAAAGTAAGATACTGACCGGGTTCGAAAAATGGCAGTGGACGGTCATCGTGAGGATGCAGGTAGAAGGAACAGATACCCCCCCCTTCCGGAAATTTGCGCTCGACCTTAAACTTGCGAAATCCTTGCCATGACGTTTCGTCTTGGGCCTTTATAATCTGGCGCCTGTCCATAATCTCGGCGATCTGGGTGCGAAAAAACTGGCTCTCCGCTTCCGCCGACACAACGGTTGCATTTTGAATTCTGAAGTTTCCAAAAATTAACAAAAGCACGTAGGCAAGACTTGCCACAAGGACTACGAGGGCAACAAGCTGGATAATTTCTCCCATTGGTTAGGTCTCCTAAGTCGACTTAATTCACTAAAATTTATATCTCATTTCCACCGCACCACCGGCAATATCGTCAGCTCCCTTTAGGGCACCATACATGGCATCAGCCCTTAAAATCCATGACCTACTGATCGGTAATTGCCAACGAAATCCCAAACCGTATTGATCGTCAACTGCAGCACGGCCTAATTCGTTGGCGTCACCCATAATCTGAAGGGCTGACACTTCGAAAACGACCTGTTGGTCAAGGTTAAACAGATATTCTATCCCAATAGCACCACCCCAAGTATCGTGGCCCGTATCATCTAGTTTAGGAAGACCGGTAAGGGCATTCGTCTCAAAGGTAATGCCGGTATTTTTAAGGAGACCAGTGCCGTCAGCTAACGGCTGTGGGCGGTCAAGACCAAGCCAAAAATTTGCATAGGGAACAAGTGTGGAAGGTAGTGAAGTGACCAGTGAGTTTTCCGCAATAAACATCCATCCATCGGCAGTTTGTTGGGCGTTATTGCGATCCTGGCCGAATGTATAAATGGTACGCAAACTATTTGATAGCCTCCGACCATACCGCTTAGTGAACGCCAGGGTTGCACTGTTGTAACTCAATTCATCAAAGTCGTCTTCACCGTCTAGTCGTCCAATTCCGGCTTCCCAGTAACCTTCGTTGGCTTCAATATATGTGGTGGCACCATAAATTGATAGACTATGATCAGCGAGGGCGCCGGCATCGTCCAGAATGGCTGGTGTCGTCACTTTGTCGAAACCGCCAAAAAAAGTAATATCCATATTGGATATAGCAAGTTCACGGCTACTTATTGCTGGAATAGCAAATGCCCCACCAATAAAAGCATCTTCAAACCATACTCCGTTTTGGAATAATAGTGGCATCAATCCAAACGAGAAAGGGAGGTCTATGAGATTGTAGCTATCACTAAGACCCTGGGTGATCGTTCCAACGTCTCCTTCAAAAAACAGTGCATCTAAATTCAGATTCTTTCTAAGCTCGAAGTCGTTATCACGGTCATCGCCAAAAAATTCTTTTTGTGTGAAATTCCCGCCTTGGTTTAATGGTGTCATTGTAGCGTGAATACGTTCAGTTCCAGTCAGCTTTAGATCAAGATCTAAATTAAGACGTGTCGCAACAAGGCCAGTTTCAACAGCACCATTTTCATTGTAGCCAACCGCAGTGCGCCAGTCCCCGCTAACGTGGAATCCCGGGTAAATCGCGTTTTTTCGACCCAATATATTTATGCCCTTCTCAAATGGACCTTCAAGATATATGGGGCGACCGAGTTCTAGGATTGGACGGACTTCATCGAAGCGAGATTTTCCCCCATAGATGTCGATTTGGCCCGGGGCGTCATACTTTTTTTCCTCATAACTTGGGTCTGGGCTGAAAACTTTTGGGTCATGCTCAACGGGCTTTGCTTGAGGAGACATTTCAGATGGTTTTTCCGCCGCATAGGCAGGCATCACCAGTGTGAGGGCAAATAAAATACACACGCCAAAAGACAAAAACAATTGTCGGTCTTGTCTAATATAATTCCTGGGACTCACTACTTTACCTCAAATTCAACGGTGTAAGGATGGATATCTACCATCCACTCATTCATCGTTTGGATCATCTCTTCAGTAGCACCCACAAACTTCATAAAATAAATAGGTTCGGCGCGGCTTCTCATCCTCACAGCGAGTCGATACTTGCCTTTCTTTTGGAAAGCTTTCGCTGGAATTTTATATTTTGCATCCTTACTACCCAAAGGTGGAATCGAACGGGCTTCCATTCGAGCACCGGGTGGGTGGTTGATGACGGTCGTGGGTTGGGGCGCAGCTCTTAAAAATGGTCGTTGATCAACATCAAAGTTAACCGGCAGATACATCTCCCGGTCAGTGCCCTTGATATTTGTTGTCAGAAACTTTGACTGAAGATTGAAAAGTTGATCGTCAAACTCTACCTCACCTTTTGCAAGCCCAATGGAATGCACGTCTGCGAAGTCCCCGTAACTGTCAACGTAACCGGACTCCCAAACGTTTTTTCCATCAGGATCAATTAACGCGACATTCATCCAGATTTCCGGCTGTGCGCCGAGGGATCCGGACGGGAGATTGTGGCCATTATTGGTGTTGGTGACCACATACTTGAGAGATAATGCTTCACCTACTTTAGGGTCATTGTCGAAGAAGGGGCCGTCAATCTTGCCGCCGTTATTCATAACCTGTTCGCGCATTGTCTTTTTATATTCGAGCTCTTCTGTATTAGCTTCTACAACTGCACGTGCCTCTTCACGGTCGTCTGGGTCTGACCAGGCCGGTGGAAAGTTGACATCCAGGACGGTTTTTAAAGCTGCTACCTTCGCGTAAAAAGCAATACCTTGGCTAGCCAATTTGCGAAGGCCTTCTTTAACCGTTGTTATTTCCTCAAAAATATCTTCTCGGTCCCCTGCGTCCTCCTCTTTCCCGAGTTTTACCAAGAGTTCTGTAATTTTTTCATAGGCGTTCTCTGCACCATCTCCAGACCACGTACCTTTAAAAGCCTTTGTTGCTGACTTTAGGGCCGCCAACGCATTTGTCGCTTTTTCTTTGGCTTCCAGTTCTTCGACGGCTTCTCCTAATGCTTCAAGATGTTCTTCTAAACCTTCCCTCGTTTCTTCGGGGTTAGCTTCAGGCTCCAGCGCTTCACCAATTAACTCTAGCGCCTCTCCAGCCTCTTTTAGAGGGGTTTCTAAACGATCCTTGAAAGCCAGTCGTTTGGATAGAGTTTTGGTAGCAACGTCCAAAGCCTCAAAGCCGCGGAATACGGCAATAGCACCTGTTCCCTCAACTAATTCATCTACACCTTCAAAAGCTTCAATAAATGGTTCTGCTTTTTCTTCAAATTCTTCAGTTCCCCAGCCGGCTCTCCAGTCAAACTTCAGCCATTCACGGATCGACCAGTTTTCGGCATCCGGGTTATGAGGAAATATACCAGGATGGGCGATAGGATAACCGGGGCCGTAAAAAGCATGATTGTGGTGATCCCGGTCTGGGTTGATTTCTTCGCCCGCAACGACAGCTACAGGAGCTTTTTCATACCCTGAGTTAACTCCAGGCACCTTACCCATGTGACATGCCTGGCAGGTGACGCCGGCCTTAGCGGCGGGGGAGGCCCTATATTGATCCCAAACCACCTCAAGTTTAATACCCAGGTTGACTGCTACTTGGTGACAGGAAACACAAAACTCAGACTTGGAAATTTGAGGAAATTCGACGACATCACCATGGATCTTTGCGCCACGCTCCGTATCATCAGTTGCAATTTTCAACTCATCTTTGCGTTTGAGGATATCCTCAAAAACACTGCCTGATTTAGAACTATAGACGGCTGAGTGGATATCTCCCGCTATGATATTTCTTTCACCATTAACTTTGAAGAATTCTTCATCGACACGGTGGCAGGTAATGCAGGTGATGCCTTCCCTGGCAACCTGGCTGCGTTCCCAAAGGGGCGCCTCTCTAGGTTCATTCCGCTGCGTACCCACTTGCTGATGGCACCGTACGCAAAAGCTTCCTATGGTTCCCTGTGTCAGGTCATAAATTGCCTGCTCAAATTTGTGAAACATAGGAGAGATTGAGGCATAAGCGTGATTTGAAGATGCCCACTCACTATAAATTTTTTGGTGGCATACTGCACATTGAGATGCGCTAGGATAGTTATCTTCTGAAAAGATATCGACGTGTGGGTCTTTCTTTGCCTCCTCAGCGGAAGCCTCATACCAGGCACTTGACGCAAATACGAAAACCAAAGCAGCTGCAATAATAGCCGTAAAATTTCGTGACATTTTACTAATGTCGTTGAAATGCATAATTTTACTTTCGCCTTTCATCGCTACATTACTTTTTGTCTGCTCCTTTGTGTTCCGTGTGGCACATAGTGCATGAAGTGTTCCCCGGGTGACTTGCAGAAATTAGAGCAGAATTATGAGGACCGTTAACAGGGTTTTTGAATTGATGGCAGTTGGTGCAGTTGTCTGAGGGGCCGCTTTCAGTCATGGCGGCTTCCAGCCACCCGAGGGCACCGGAACCATGTGCGGCATGGCAGGCATTGCATCCCTGTTCGGAGGTGAAGTTCTGATGGATGCTACTTAGTGGGCCGGCGTCAAGGGAACTTGCTACCTGTTCTTGGTTGCCAAAATCAAATCCAAAGGCGGCGATTGCAGCAATAACCACAGCAGCCACCATGACAGAAACTCTGCCCCGGACTTTCCGTACCGTGCGTCGCGGTTGGCACGCTGTAAGCGTCTTGCAACAGCTACCATCTGGTAAGGGACCTTCACTACATGGCCCGCCCGCAGATGGCGGTCGTCGGCAAATCCATCTGCCACCCTCATTATATGGATGACATTCACTTGTGCCACCGCAAGACCCATCTGCTGTTGGGCCATTGTGACATGGCTTACCCCATGCTGCGGCACGGCCGCATACATAAGGGAAATTTGGCCTTAAATAGGGACTTACTTTTTCGCTAAATCTGTCGTCGCGGAGGATCATAGCGCGTAGACCTCCACTAAGAGAAGATGCCAGAGTGCCATGATAACCAAGTAGCCACTTCTTGTTCAGGTTCTGATGAACAAAGTGGGTGTCAACAAGCATTTTCAGTTCTACCAACTCTTCCAAACGCCGAAAATAATCTAATTCTTCGCTACTGAGGTAGCGTTTGACAGATGCACCTTCGGAGCGGAACCAAACTTTTGCATTGCCTGCACCGAAGAGAGTTGACCAGTAAAAACGGGGTTTTTGGAAGTACCAGACCATAGTATTCAAGTAGTGATTGGCCAATACATCGCTACCCGTAGCTTCTGTACATTCTAGAATATATTCTTCTGCTTTCTCTTGAATTTCTCTTAATTCCAACGGAATGCGTTCGTAAATCACCTCAATTCCGGTTTCAGTAAGTTTACGAGAGTTAAGACGTTGAATAAGATAGCCAAAAATACCGCTAAGACTAACCAAGTAAAATGCACCGGCGAGAAACCCTTCGTAAAGGCCCTTGGGCCAAAACGTATTCGTATGCACCCAAAAGAGGGCCACACATAGAAGCCCCCCAACGACATGAAAAACCACCCAAGAACTGGCTTTACCTAGGGGGATCATGGATAGTTTTTTTCGTGTGTTGAGGAGGGCCACGCAAAGCATAACAGCAATTAATGTATAGCCCGTCAGCACGGATGAATTCTGGAGGTTCAAATCCATTTTCTGGGCATTGTACCCAACGACGATAAGGGCAATGACGCCAAAAATTGAAAGAATAGAAATATTTTTTGTCATCTTAATCTCACACGCCCGTTGCTTAATGGGCAAATTCCCGAAAGTCCACTCGTTTTAGCGCGTCATGTGGACAGGCGCGGACACAAGCGGGACCACCTAGCTGGTCAGAGCATAGGTCGCATTTTGTGGCCTTCATTATTGGACGGTGTGTAGCTTCATCTACAACCGGCATCCCTTGTTTATCAGCAATCTGGACAAGACTTATATTTTCGTAAGGGCAGGAGTTGGCGCATGTGCCGCAGCCGATACATGTGTCATCATTGATGACCACCATTCCGCCGCTCATTGAACGGTGAATTGCTCCCGTTGGACATCCAATCATACAGACAGGGTCGGCGCAATGCATGCAGGCATTTGCTACCATCCAGTTATCAACAATCTTGCCATGTCGCCGGAAACGTGGGTTGCCGTCGTGACTATTTGCACAGGCGCGCACGCAATCATCACAGCGAACGCAACTATTCAGATCAATGACCATTGTTTGGCGGCCGTTGATAAATCTTTCATCAACAGCCCATTCAAGCAGCGCATCTTCCGCCACGGTCTTTTGGGAGGCCGCAACAATGGTATTTACCGGTTGCTCAATATTAGGGAATACATATTCTGCCAGGACTGACGCCGGCACACGGACTACGTCCACATATCCCAATGCACTTAAACCGGATCCCAGTGCCAGATCTTCGGCGCCCGGGTTTTTCCATGCGTTATATAGTGGGTGAAGGCCGAAATTATTGCCCGCGCCTAAATAGTTGATCGATTTAGTACCATTTCCGTGTTTAACGGTTTGTCTTGCAAATCCAGCCCTAACCATCAAGAGGCCATCCGGGTAATCTCCCTGACGGGCAATTACTGGTTCGTCACTTTTTCCCTGACTGCGGAGGCGCTGGAACGAAGTGTACCAGTCAAAACTGCCGTAGGTCTCAAATATACACCGATCAGCAACATCTTTAATTTGATCGTCATCTAAATGGCCAAATTCCTTTGATTCAAGCAAATGAGCTGCTAGTGCCGTCTCTCGGTAGCGCTCATCAATCATACGTTTCCATTCGCCATTATAGGCTCTCAGCTCACGCAAACCCTGCCATCGGATTTCTAGTAATTCGGCATCTTCGTCGGCAAAAATGGTTGCCGTCCGAGGAATCCTGCCTAAAGCGGCTAGCTCGCCAAATAGGGCTCCGGTTTCTATTGCCCCGGTATTGTGTTTGTCCAAAATTGTGGGAATATCCTGAAGTACAACCCGTGTGCTTTCGTTTGATCCGCCTGCCATCAATTCGTCTAACGAGTACTTCGAAGTGTCCCTTGTTTCTGGAAGCCAGTTACTTGTCCATAATTGCGAAAATGCCGCAAAAAGGGAGCGGGTATTTTCTTCACTGCGTCCAATAGCATCTCTCGGTAGAGAGGGCGATAATACAACTCGAAGTTTGCCACTCAAAACAAGGAAAGCCGAGTTGCCATAATCACCTTCACGGACAACAATTTCGCCGGGCGTAAACCTAGCGAGCCGGGTGTCATTCTTGAGTATACCACCTAAAGGAATATGCTTTGGAAACTTCTCACCATCAATGTCCTTTAATTGAGATTCGGACAAAAGGCGATCGACATCTTGGTCTGTCATGTTTGAGTCAAACGGCTGTGCCCAACGCTGGGGTCGGGCCATCGTACGTTCCGCTGATTGCGGTTGAGTTTGAATTTGTTGCTCTG
>JYMV01000983.1_pt1 | contig 14826 bp, 15 predicted proteins | sample 338911 | NCBI WGS metagenome assembly JYMV01 (sample SAMN03354496, study PRJNA234377) | hydrothermal vent metagenome | biome: Deep sea; feature: Hydrothermal plumes at the Eastern Lau Spreading Center, Western Pacific Ocean; material: Seawater | place: Tonga | collected 2009 | depth 2000 m m
AAACAGGTTGCAACAAAAGGACCCGTTGCCCTACGTGCAGCAAAAGCCTCTGTGCTCAACGCCCAAGAAATGCCGCTCTCTGAAGCCCTCTCTGTTGAACGTTCACTTTTTTATGATCTCTTCGATACCAATGACCAAACCGAAGGCATGGTTGCCTTTACTGAAAAACGCAAACCAAACTTCACTGGAACGTAATATGACTTCTGCAACTGCCTTTGAAACAATTGATGTAACACTTGACGAAGGCGTTTGCACTATCACAATGCAACGCCCTGATGTCCTCAATGCATTTGACAACACCCTTACAACTGAACTTGCAAAAGCATTAAAGGATGCGTCGAGGAACAAAGAAGTTCGTGTTGTAGTGATTACAGGAAGTGGAAGAGCATTCAGCTCTGGGCAGGACCTTGCTGACTTAAAAGCAAAATATGTACCGGGTCACGAACCCCACCTTGGAGAAGATCTGAAAACACGCTACGACCCCATCGTCAAAGCAATTCATACGATGGAAAAACCTGTCATCGCCGCAGTCAACGGCGTTGCTGCAGGCGCAGGTTGTTCGCTTGCTCTTGCTTGTGACATGCGAATCGCAAGTGAACACGCATCTTTCATTGAAGTTTTTGTACATGTTGGTTTAATTCCAGATTCTGGAAGCACGTGGACACTCCCCCGCTTGGTTGGGTTTGGAAGAGCGATGGAACTTTGTTGTACCGGCAGACCAGTCAAAGCAGAAGAAGCACTTGCAATTGGACTTGTCAACCAAGTTGTTCCAAGTGATGAACTTGAGGAAGCAACACAAAAATTGGCGAAACGACTTGCTTCGCTCCCCGCAAAAGCAATCTCCCTTACCAAACGGTTGCTCAATCAATCATTTGAAAATGATTTTAAGGAACAACTCGACCAAGAAGCGTTCGCGCAGGAAACCGCAGGACGAACGCACGATCATTTTGAAGGCGTAGTCGCGTTTATTGAGAAGAGAAAGCCAAACTTCACACACGAATGAACCTGTATGGTTGTTCTTTACGTATGATGTAGTAGATCATGACAAATAATGCACAAAACTCAATTGGTGTCATAGGCGCAGGAACCATGGGGGCTGGTATTGCGCAAGCAGCTGCAGGTGCAGGCTGGCCAGTTGTTCTTTATGACATCGAACAAACACTTGTTGATCAAGCAAGTGAAAATATTACAAAACGATTTCTTCGTCTTGTAGAAAAAAATCGAATCACAGATGAAGAAGCAACTTCTTGTCAAGATCGAATCATGACAACAATTTCTATGGAGGATTTGTCCGATTGTGATTTGATTATTGAAGCGATTGTTGAAGATTTCGACATCAAAGTGAAGGTGCTCAACCAATTTGGTTCTATTGCACAAGAAGCAGTCATCGCAACGAACACATCATCACTTTCTGTCACAGATCTTGGTGATGCGTGTGGTTTTGCTGAACGCGTTGTTGGGATGCACTTTTTTAACCCAGCACCAATCATGCCACTTGTTGAAATTATCCGAGGTAAAAATTCGAGTGAATCGTCCATGCAACGCGCAACATTACTGGCTGAAGCGTGGGGCAAAACAGTCGTGCATGTTTCTGACACTCCTGGATTTATTGTCAATCGAGTTGCGCGACCCTACTACTTAGAATCATGGCGCATTGTTGAAGATGGCATCGCAACTGTTGATGTCATCGATGAATCAATGCAATCCCTAGGCGAATTCAAGATGGGACCCTTCATGTTGACTGACTTGATTGGACAAGACATCAACGTCGCAACAACACGAAGCATCTGGGATCGCCTTGGCAACCCAAGTCGCCTTGCACCAAGCGCGAAACAAGAGTCGCTAGTCGAACGGGGAAATTTTGGGCGAAAATCAGGCTGTGGCGCATACGCTCATGATGACAAAGACAACATTGTTCCAGCAGTATTTGTTGAAGCACAAGCATTAGAAATTTCAGAACACCTATCATTGGCAATCAACGATTTTTGTTTGGAAGCGAGTTGCACTTCGGGATCTAAGCTTGAAAGGTACATTTTCGCTCGAGTGCTCGGTGGCATCATGAATGAAGCAATGTGGGCGAACACTGAAGGTGTCGCAACTGAGAGAGACATCGATACCGCAATGAAAATGGGCACCAATTATCCACACGGTCCACTCGAGTGGGTAGAAAAAATCGGCATCGACAAAGTGCAGTGCCTACTTGCAGCGCTAAATGAGACTGTCTCTGACGATCGCTTTGCATCACCACCGTTTGGTGCAGTTTCAGCATCGTAAACGAGTACAATATGGGTTATGAGTAGACGAGCAGCCATCGTAGCCGCTGTCCGTACCCCCATTGGGCGGTATGGCGGCGCACTAAGTTCAATACGTCCAGATGATCTTGCGGCAATTGCGATCAAAGAAGCAGTTGCACGTTCTGGTATTGACCCAAAGAGCATCGACGATGTCTATTTGGGAGCCGCAAACCAAGCAGGCGAAGACAACCGAAATGTTGCACGAATGGCTGCCCTGCTTGCTGGTCTTCCAGTGAGTGTTGCTGGTTCAACAGTGAATCGACTTTGCGCTTCTGGTTTGGAAGCGATAAACGTTGCGGCAAGAATGATCGAAGGAAACTGTGGTGACGTGATGGTTGCTGGCGGCGTGGAATCGATGAGCCGAGCACCCTTTGTTATGGCAAAGGGACAAACTGCCTTTGACCGACGCTGTGAGATACACGACACGACAATTGGTTGGCGTTTTACAAACCCAAAACTTTCCGAGTTGTACCACCCATTTAGCATGGGTGAAACTGCTGAAAACGTCGCCAAGAAATGGAATATCACCCGCGAAGATCAAGATGAATTTGCATGGAACAGCCAACAAAAATGGAAGGCTGCAAAAGACGCGGGAAAGTGGGACGATGAAATCATCGCTGTGACAGTTCCGCAAAGAAAAGGTGACGCAATCGTCGTCGATACAGACGAACATCCACGGCCAGAAGTTGCATTAGAAAAACTCGCGTCCCTACGCCCTGCTTTTTCTAAAGAAGCGGATGCAACAGTTACTCCAGGAAACAGCAGTGGTGTTAATGACGGCGCTGCTGCAATGGTGTTGGTCGAAGAATCACTGGCAAAAAAATTAAAACTACACATTATGGGATACGTTGGACCTTGTGCTGCAAGTGGTGTTGACCCTGCAATTATGGGAACGGGACCAATTCACGCAACTGAAAAACTTTGTAATAGAACGGGTCTGACTATCGAAGACGTCGACTTGTTTGAACTCAATGAAGCGTTCGCAGCGCAATCACTTGCGTGCATACGAGAAATGGGTATGAACCCTGCAATTGTTAATGTCAACGGCGGTGCAATTGCAATGGGGCATCCACTTGGTTGCAGCGGCGCAAGAATCGCAGTAACGCTGATACATGAATTGAATAGGATGAATTTGAAGCGAGGAATTGCTACACTCTGTGTAGGGGTTGGCCAAGGATTGGCCACGCTTTTTGAAAGAGAGATGAAATGAGCGCAAGTGCAAATGTAGAAGTCAATGCAAAAGATTTCGTTGCAGAAGATCCAGTAAAACTCGCTGCGTTTGAAAAACACGTCGCCCAAGGCGGTCTTATTGAACCAAACGACTGGATGCCCCAAGCTTATAAATCACTCATGCTACGTATGGCTGAACATCATGCAAACAGTGAAATTGTCGGGGCTTTACCTGAAGGTGAGTGGATCACACGCGCACCAAGTTTGCTTCGCAAACTTGCACTCACAGCAAAAGTACAAGACGAAGTTGGCCACGGTCAAATGTTGTATGAAGTCGCCCAAGATTTAGGTAAAACTCGAAACGCCATGCTTAGAGATTTAATCACCGGCGTTACGAAATATCACAACTGTTTCAATTATCCATGCCCAACGTGGGCTGATATCTGCATGATTGCTTGGCTGATTGACGGCGCAGCAATTTTGAACCAAGGCACGCTTGCCCATGGTTCGTTTGGACCTTACATTCGAACGATGCGTCGCATCAATATGGAAGAAGCATTTCACTTTAAACATGGCGAAGATATGGTTCTTACATTGATGAGTGGAACAGATAAACAGAAGAAAATGGCGCAAGAAGCATTCGACAGGTGGTGGGATCCATCCCTTGCATTCTTTGGACCCAACGATCGTCCAGACGAGCGTGAAAGACCTGCTATGAAATGGCGCATGAAAACTGCAACAAACGATGAACTTCGGCAAAAGTTTGTCAACCGTTTTGCTCCAGCAGCAATGGCGACGGGTCTTGTAATTAATGTCTGCAAAAAAGACGAAATGGGGAATGTAATTTCAACGACTCCCGACCCACTTCTCAAACTTAATGAAGAAACTGGTGACTGGGACTTTACCCAACCAGATTGGGATGAATTTTTCCGCGTCATTCGTGGAAACGGCCCATGCAACAAAGATCGTTTAGCGCTTCGCCGTTTTTCATATGAACAAGGAGAATGGGTACGCCGTGCAATTGTAGATGGTGCAACGAACGTACCTTGTAATAACTAAGGCTTTTATGTTATCCAAAGCAAGATCAAATTTACCACAAATCACTGGAGACTTAACTACCTCAGAGGTAGACAACTTTCCAATTTGGGAAGTCTTTACCAAAAAGAGCGAAAGTGCTATTCACTTACACGCTGGTTCGCTTAGCGCACCCGATGCTTCTTTGGCTCAATTGTTTGCTCGTGAACATTATGGTCAAGATCAAGAGTGCGTCAGTATTTGGGTTGGTCCTCGCAACATTTTTACTTCCGATGGAGGCGAGCAAGAAACATATGAAGTCTTTGCCCAGTGGGTTGCTGGCGGCCGCCATGAACACATCGGAGAAGTAGATGCTTCCAATGGCGCCGATGCAAGGATCAAATGCAAAGAACTTGTTGGCGACAAATCGCACTACACAATTTGGTCTGCACCAGTTTCGAATTTAACAAAAATTGACGGTACAACAGACATGATTTGGCGGGAAACAACTGATCAAAATTACCGGCTTGCAAAAGGGTACAGCCGAGTCGTTCGGCAAAAGTGGGATGCAATCAGGGCTAAAGAAGCCGTTGATACATATCAGGAAGAAGATTTGAAGGATACGTTCCAATGAGTGAACTCGACCAACAGTTTCACGATTCATTAGTCAACGTACTCTTGTGCGTTGCGGATGAAAAGTTATTTCTTGGGCATCGCAATAGTGATTGGACAGGCATCGCGCCAATCCTTGAAGCAGACATCGCTTTTTCGTCACTTGCCCAAGATGACATCGCCCATGCAAGTGCTTTCTATGAACTCATCAGTACAATTACGGGGCAAGACTCCGACCAAATTGCATATGGTCGAACTGAAAACGAGTATCGTTGCGCTGACATCGTGACTAAAAGTGATGAATTCAACTGGGCATCTGCAATTGCTCGCCAATTTTATTGCAATGTCTACGAATACCATCGACTGCAACGGCTAAGCAACGCAACATGGACGCCGCTTGCCAATTTGGCGAAACGCATTTGCGCAGAGCAAGCAATCCATGTCGATCATGTCAGTACTTGGGTCGATCACCTTGGAAAAGGCAATGATGATTCTTCAGCAAGGTTACAAGCTGCCCTCGATGCATATGCTCCCTATGCCTCTATGTTGTTTGAAAGACCCGAAGGAATCGAAAAACTGTTTGATGGTGGCATTCTTAACAATGAGGGGTGTATGTTTACCGCTTGGAAAGAACACGTTGACAAAATTGTACACGGTACAGGTCTAACTGTTTCTGTTGAACCTTGTTCGGGTGTTGGTGGTCGAAACGGAAAACACGATGCCGATTTCACGCTTTCTTTAAGTGAACTCACCGAAGTGTTCGCAACAGATCCACTGGCAGCATGGTGATCGTCAATGGTTGCAACTGCAGAAATTTATGACGTCCTTCAAACGATTCCAGATCCAGAGATGCCAATTAGCATTACCGATCTTGGGCTGATTGAAGACGTTCAAGTGTGTGAAACATCAGTACACATCAAATTGTTACCAACATTCATCGGGTGCTTTGCGCTTCCTGCAATTGCAGAAGAAATCAAACAAAAACTTGTTGAAATTTCAGGCATTGACTGCGTCGAAGTTGAATTTGTACATGACCCACCATGGTCCACCGATCGAATTACCGATGCAGGTAGAGCGTCGCTCGCAGAACATGGTATTGCTGTTCCAAAAGACGGCTCGCCTTGCTCTTCACACAATGAAACCGAAACCGTAGAACTGCGAACCTCTGCAATACCCTGCCCGTGGTGCAATTCAAGTAAAACCACACTCACAAGCCCGTTTGGTCCAACACGTTGTAAGTCAATCTACTTTTGCGATGCATGTAGGCAACCATTTGAACGAATGAAGAAGGTGTAATTCCTCTCATGCTATAATGCGGGGTCATGGCTGCCCAAAACCAAAATGGCAAGAAAACCACTTCAAGCGAAGAGGTGTTTTCGCCAAATACTCCCTCTGCGATGGATACAACGCCCATTGATCTTGGGCAGATTGAAGTTCTTCAAATTCTCAATGAACATGGTGAAGTAGACAAGGGACTTGAACCCAACCTTTCTGATGAAGTTTTATTGAGCACCTACCGATCGATGGTCTTGGCAAGATCATTCGATAATCGAATGATGACGATGCAGCGACAAGGGCGAATGGGTACATTCGCGCCGAATTTTGGACAAGAAGCATGCATCATTGGTCAAGTTACTTCGCTGACAAAAGACGATTGGTTTGCACCTTCGTATCGATCGTTTGGCGCTCAAATCATGCGGGGCTGGTCCTTGGAACATCTCATGCGATTGTGGGCTGGCTTCCACGATGGATTTCCACCACCAGATGATGTAAACGATCTTCCATTTTCCATTGTCATTGGCTCGCACGTTTTGCCCGCGGTTGGTATTGGCATGGGCATGAACTACAAAAAGAAAAAAGATTGTGTTGTTGTGAATTATGGCGATGGTGCAAGTTCACAAGGCGCAGTGAGTGAAGCGCTTAATTTCGCAAACAACGGGTGGGCAATTTCCACACCAGCTTCAAAACAAACTGTCAATCAAACATTTGCTTCTCAGGGCGTCGCCCACGGCATACCATCCATTCGAGTTGATGGCAACGACATCCTTGCGATGATGTGCGCAACAAAGGAAGCGACAGACCGTGCAAGAAATGGTAGCGGTCCAACGCTGATTGAAGCGATCACCTACCGAATGAGTTTGCATACAACCGCAGATGACCCAACTGTCTATCGCAACGAAGACGAAGTGACTGTCTGGGAAAAACGTTGTCCAATCATGCGTTTTGCGACGTACCTTGTCAACAAGGGGTTGCTCGATGCACAAACAATTGAAGAAACGCTTGCCTCTTGTGAAGAAGAAGCGATTGTTGCTCGTGACAAGTTTTACGCGATGGATCCCGCAGACCCAACTGAAATTTTCGATCATCTTTACGAATCAGTTCCAAGAGAATTAGAAGCACAACGCGAAGAGTACTTGCGAAGACTCCGACAAAAAGGAATCGACCAATGAGTAAACTCACAATGGTTGAAGCCTTGAACCTTGCAATGACGCAAGAAATGGAACGAGATGAAAATGTCTGCCTCATGGGCGAAGATATTGGCATAAATGGCGGCGTCTTTCGAACAACCAAAGATTTACAAAAAAGACACGGCGAAAGACGTGTGATGGACACGCCCCTTGCAGAGTGTGGTATTGTCGGCACTGCTGTTGGGATGGCAATCTACGGTGTTCGACCTGTTGTTGAAATTCAGTTTTCAGGGTTCACGATGCAAGCGTTTGACCAAATTGAACAAAACATGGCGCGACTTCGAAACCGAACACGCGGCAAGTACACAGTTCCGATGGTTTTACGAACACCCTACGGTGGTGGCATCCGCGCAGTTGAGCACCACAGTGAATCGCGTGAAGCGTACTGGGCGCATACGCCTGGACTCAAGGTTGTGATTCCTTCGGGACCGCGAAACGCAAGAGCACTTCTTGCTGCTTCGATTCGCGACGATGACCCAATCGTATTTTACGAACCAAAAGCCGTCTATCGAGCATTTCGCGAAGAGGTTCCAGACGAACCGGAAACAATGGAAATTGGAAAAGCCGAAGTTGTCCGCAAAGGTAAAGATCTCACACTCATTTCATACGGCGCCATGATGCGGCCATGCAAGGAAGCAGTCAGCGATCTTGCTGATGATCATGGCATTGATGTTGAACTGATCGACTTGCTCACAATCTCGCCGATGGATACAGAGACCCTTGCTGCTTCCGTGCAAAAGACTGGGCGATGCGTGATTGTCAACGAAGGACAGCGCACCTGCGGTGTTGCTGCTGAAATTATGGCGCGTCTTAACGAAGTAGCTTTTGAGTATTTAGAAGCACCAATAAAACGCATTACTGGTTTTGATGTTCCATTCCCCTACTTCCAAGTTGAAGAACATTTTCTTCCTGAAAGTGAAGAGATTGTGGGTTCCATTAAAGAAACACTCGACTGGCAATGATGAAATTCAAACTTCCAGATTTAGGTGAAGGTGTACACGAAGGGCAAGTTCTTGCCATACACGTTGTTGAGGGGCAAGAAATAACTGAAGATTCGCCGCTTCTTGAAGTCGAGACCGATAAGGCCGCAGTTGAAATTCCATCGCCTTGCACTGGGACAGTAATCACGGTGCATGTCAATGAAAAACAACTTGTGCACGTTGGAGATGTGATGATTACATTTTCGACTGATGCCTCAGCGCCTGAAACGTCCAAGTCAAATCCAAAACCATCAGCCAAATCAAGCACAGTGACAATCTCTAATAAAACTTCGCGGGTTCGGTCATCACCCTCAGTTCGTAAATTGGCAAGAACATTTGGTCTTGACATTGGATCGATTGTTGGAACTGGAGCAGGTGGAAGAGTAACGCGACAAGATGTTGAAAACGCAAATACCGAGCCTGTCGTTGTTGATGCAACACCGATTGCAATAACACCTCCAACTGAACAACCAACTCTAACTTTAGAAACCGAAATTGAAGGTGTCCAAGAACAAACTGAGTTTGGTATTGTGATTCGACAACCCATGTCACAAGCAAGAAAAGCAATTTCATGGGCAATGTCTCATGCGTGGGAAACGATTCCACACGTTACTGACTGCAATGATGCGGACATTACCGACATCGATAAGATGCGTCGAGAGTTTACCGATCCCGATCAACCAAACTTAAAACTCACACTCTTGCCTTTTGTTTTAAAAGCGATTTGTAGGTCACTACAAAAGTATCCAATACTCAATGCAGCAATTTGTCCAGAGACAGGCGATGTTTTGTTTCGGCAGTACGTCAACATCGGTATTGGCATTGACTCAGAGCGAGGATTGATCGCACCTGTGATTCGAAATGTTGATCACATGAGTGTTGGAGAAATTTCAGCGCAACTTGATCAAATTACAGCAAACGCCCGAAGTGCAAGTTTCACGATCGCTGATACCAAGGGTGCAACCTATACGGTTTCTAACGCTGGTGCTGTTGGTCGAACGCGATACTCCACGCCAATCATTCAACTAAACACGGTTGCGTGCCTTGCCATTGGACGCGCTCGTCTCATGCCTTGGGTTGTGGACAATGCAATTGTTCCTCGCTTAATTCTTCCACTGAGTCATTCGATCGATCACCGTTTAATTGACGGTGGGAGAGAAATTCCGTTCATCGAACATCTCATCAACGACCTTGAACATCCAATGCGGTTTGCTGTGTAACTGGCGATGGTAGTTGGTCAATTTAGTCAAGATGTAGATATTTTCGTCATCGGAGGCGGCCCCGCTGGGTACACCGCAGCGTTTCGCGCAGCTGAACTTGGCAAAACTGTCGCGATTGTTGATCCAAATATAATGCTTGGCGGGGAGTGCTTGCACAATGCGTGTATTCCCTCGAAGTCTGCACTACACCACGTCGACGCAGAAAAAGCAGTTGCAACATTGAGCAAGGGACTCGAACAACGTTGCAAGTCACTGGATATCGAACGTTTGCACGGGCTTGCACGTTTTGAAAACAAAAAAACTGCTCAAATTACAGGTGAAGTCGTTTCTGTTGTTAAATTTCGCAAAGCTATTATTGCAAGTGGTTCGCAAAAAAGATCGCACGATGATTTCGCTGAAGCAATCCAAGTTGAAGATGTGTACGGAGCAAATGTTGAAAACAAAAACATACTTGTTGTAGGTAACACGCCAAGTGCAGTTGAATCCGCAACATTTCTACGCAAAAACAACACCGTTTCTGTGTGGGCGGGTGGCGAGATTCTTCCTTCGTTTGAAAGGCAGTTGGTCAAACTTGTGCAACGGTCTCTAACGATTTGCAAGGAGAAGCCAGAAAGTTCCTCATACGACCTCGTTGTTCTTGCAACGCATCGCCCTCCCCAAACAAATTCGTTACAACTTGCAAACGCGAACATAGATTGTACTGATGGCTTCATCACAACAAATGACGCGTGCGTGACGAGCAATCCAAAAATCTATGCGGTTGGCGAATGCGCTGGTTGTCACCATAGTGCTGCTGTTGCAATTGCGCAAGGTCGTGTCGCTGCTGAAGCAGCGTGTGGATTGGATGCACACCTTGATGCATTTTTCATTCCACAAGTTGCTTGGACGAATCCAGAAATTGCACAAGTTGGCGAATTCGACCCAAGCAACACTGTCTCAATCAAGTGGGGAAACAGCGGACTTGCAGTTGCAATCGGTCAACAAAACGGGGTGACGATGTTGTCATACGAAAAAGATACGCAAGCAATCATCGGTGTTGGAATTGTTGGTGCAGGCGCAACTGAGATGATCTCCGAGGGTGTTCTCGCCCTTGAAATGGGAGCGACCCTGTACGACCTTGCAACAACGATTCACCCCCACCCCACTCTCAGTGAAATGCTCTGCGAAGCTGCAAGAACCGCCCTCGCAAAAATTAATTAACTGAGGGTGAGTTTATTTACTCTATGAACATTAATTCTCCTATGGGGCGAGTTTAATTTGTTTTGTGTTTTGGAGTGTGAGCAGTGATTGGAACGCGTTTGCGGTCGTGTTCCACTTCCCTCAACGGTTCACATTCGATGCATGTTGCGGCGTGACGCACTGCTAGATGTTGATAAATGCGAGTGCCATCGACCTTCCACCCAATTGCTTTTTCATCAAGTTCCTTGATAACCTTCGCTGGGCAACCTGCAACAACCACATTTGGTGGCACGATCATTCCAGCTTTAACAAATGCCATTGCAGCAACGAAACTGTTTTCGCCAATGACAGCATTGTCCATCACAACGGCGTTCATCCCGACCATAGCATTTTTCTTGATCAAGCAGCCGTGTAATACTGCCCCATGGCCAATGTGGCCGTCTTCTTCAATGATGGTGTCGTCGCCTGGAAAACTATGGACCACGCACGTGTCTTGCATGTTGCTGCCTTCCTTCATAATAAGCCGTCCAATATCACCGCGTAGCACCGCGCAGGGACCAACAAAACATTTTGGACCAATGATGACATCACCAATCAATACTGCAGTTGGGTGAATGTACGCAGAAGGGTCAACAACTGGCCGAATGCCTTCATATTCATAGATTGGCATCTCTTACGCTTCCACCTTGGCCGGTTCTGGAACGAACGTTCTGCATTGCACGACATTGAACCGCCCAACAACAAATGCTGAGTCAGACAACGTTGCGTTACCAGAGGGATTCATACCGCTGACGTGGAAATCACTAAACGCTGCAGATTGGTTCATCCAAATGTTTCCAACAAGGTTGCAAGAAACAGGCACGCCTGCAAGTGACATCGCATCAACTGCTTGTTCAATCACGTCATCATTCGTTGAATACAACCCACAACTGATCGCACCTTGTTCTTTTGCAATTGACGCTGAAAGTTCGATGGATTGATCGGTTGAGTCGGTTGCAATGATGTAAACAAGTGGACCAAACATTTCTTGTTCGAACAAATCACGCTGGGTTGCGTCAAGTTGAACAATTTTTATAGAACGTGTTCTTGCATCGCCAAACATCGCATGCACAATTGCTGCGCCGTCTCGTAACACATCTCCCGCTGCGTGATCAATACGATCAGCCGTCGCTTGGTTTTGAATCGCGCCGAGCACTTCATTTGCACGACCCTGGTCACTTAACATCCAGTCGACACCTTTGACAATCGCCCCTGCGACATCATCGAATGACATGTGTCCATCCGCTGTTTCGATACCATCACGAGGAATAAAAATATTTTGAGGCGTTGTACACATCTGCCCAGAGTACAAACACAAACTAAACGCCAAGTTTCCAGAAACGGCTTTCATCTGCTCGACGCTGTCGATGATCACGCTGTTGACGCCAGCCTTTTCTGTATACACGACGGCGCCACCTGCATGTTCTTCAACCCAATTTCCAAATTCTGTTCCTCCGGTATAGTCGATGATTTGTACTTCGGGTCGTTCAACTAATTCTGCTGTTGCTGGGCTTTCGGTTGTATCTGCAACAAGTGTGACGAGGTTCGCATCGAACCCTGTTTCGGTTAGTACTTCTTGACAAATCTCCACAGTAATTGCAAGTGGAAGAATGGCGCCCGGATGTGGTTTTACAATAACGGCGTTGCCGGTTACAAGACTTGCAAAAAGTCCGGGATACGTATTCCATGTTGGGAAGGTTGAACAGCCAATGACTAGCCCGATTCCACGTGGGACGATCTTAAATGTTTTCTCAAGCGTAACAAAATCGTCGCGACCAACTTGTTTTCGCCATGTTGTTTCTTCTGGGCAATCTTTCATTGCTTTGTATGCGTACGCGATTGCTTCAAGCCCGCGATCTTGCGCGTGGGGTCCACCCGCTTGAAATGCCATCATGAATCCTTGACCGGTTGTATGCATCACGGCAAACGCCATTTCAAAGCTTCGTTTATTGAGGCGATCTAACATTTCCAATGCGCAGCCGACTCGCGTTTCAATGGAAGCATTTCGCCACGCTTTGCAAGCCCCCGAACTGTTTTGCATCAATTCGTCGATATTCGCCTTGGGATATTGCGTGTTGATGGGTAAACCATACGGTGATGTTTCGCTGCCAACTGTGCCATTGCAGCCACCCTGTTTCAGTGCAAAGTCAGCACCACAGTACCCTTCAAAGGCAGCAAGCCCATCGGCTTTGGCTGTTTCACCATAGATCTTTCCGCTTGGAATTTCGGGGTATGCCGAATAAAAACCGCGATTTTGAAGTGCATCAATGGCATCATTGAGTTTTTGCTCATGTGTTGTAAATAATGGTGTGCTCATGCACCACATTGTACCTCCGAAACAGTGCCCCTGAAACACTGCCACCAAATCACATATCTACTCGCACGGTCCCCATTGCCCTACGACCACAAGTAAGTCCAATACGTTTACAACGCCATCGCCATTCACATCTGCGAGGGAATCATCAGTTCCCCAAGATTCGATAACGGCAAGCAAGTCGAGAGCATTAACGAATGCATCATCTGTGATGTCTCCAATACATGGGTGGGAAACATAAATGAATGCAGTCATCCCTTCATTACAGTGAGGTAAACAGAAGTATGGAATTTCATCAGGTGCATCCATTGGTACATCCCAAATGACAATTGGATTGAAGGAAGCTAGAGATGCATGAAAGTACCCATCCCAAAGGCAATTTGATCCAGTCGTTACCGTGTGTGGAAATCCACTGACGTATTCCCACTGGATGGTATCTCCTGCATTGACATATAAAACTTCTGGAGAAAATTGCATCCCAGTTGCTTCGACAATGTGTGTTTCGGCAAAACTTGCAGTGTTTGCACTCGCACAAATTAATAGTAAAACTGGTTTACACATTCTCGCAATTATGTCATATACGGCCCGCAATGCAAGCAAAAAGCGTTGAAATTTATGTTTTTGATCTTCGACGCTTACTTTTGTTATTCTGCTTTAAAAGGAGCATACTTATGGTACGTATCTTGATCGCCATTGTCGCAGTTATCGTTGGTTTATTCATTGGCGGGACTGTAAACTTGGGCACTGGCATGCTCAATGTGCTCATCTTTCCAATGCCAGATGGTGTTTCATGGAATGATAGTGAAGCGATCAACGAGTGGATTAAGGACCTCCCCCAAAGTGCGTTTATCTTGGTCCTTGTTGCGCATGTAAGTCAAGCATTTGTTGGTGGTTTTGTTGCAGCGCTTATTGCGAAACGAAACATGATGTGCGTCGCGATGGCAGTTGGCGTGCTTTCATTGGCCGCAGGTATTATAAATTTGTTGATGATCCCTGCACCTTCATGGCTTTGGGTTGAAATCCCGCTTTACCTTGTTGCAGCGTGGGTAGCAGGCAAGTTGGTTATGAGAATGCGTTCGAGTAATTCTACGATTGCGTGATGATTCTACAAGAGCGTTGGGAAGTTGTGATGGGTGCGTTGAGGATTTGGACGGGGATGGAGTGGTGGGTGTGAGTGATCTACTTGTATTTATTGGCAATTGGGATAATTAAATCGAATTACCAACGCCCCGTGGTCTGAGGGAAATTGTTCGGGGTGTTGATCAATTACTTCAACATCAAGAACGCTAAAGCGAGCATCAGAATAGTAAATATAGTCGATGCGATCTTGCTGTTGCTCAGGAAAACGCGGAGTCCATGTTCGATCACGGTTTCGATCCACATCACGATAGACCTCACGGTATGCATCAACAAAACCTTTGTCAGTCATCTCATGACTCGTAGGCCAATCAATGACATAACCATATTCTTCCTTTGCCCCTTCCGTGTAATCAAAATGAGACATACTGTTGAAATCGCCAGCTATAAAAACTGGAA
>JYMV01000732.1_pt1 | contig 14825 bp, 12 predicted proteins | sample 338911 | NCBI WGS metagenome assembly JYMV01 (sample SAMN03354496, study PRJNA234377) | hydrothermal vent metagenome | biome: Deep sea; feature: Hydrothermal plumes at the Eastern Lau Spreading Center, Western Pacific Ocean; material: Seawater | place: Tonga | collected 2009 | depth 2000 m m
AAAATATGCCACATAATCTTTCAGTAGTTTTAGTTACCCCTGAAATCCCTACAAATACAGGCTCTATTGGCCGACTTTGTCTTGCCACAAATAGTACTTTACACTTAGTTGAGCCGCTCGGGTTTGAGATTAACGATTCAAGATTAAAGCGAGCAGGTTTAGACTACTGGAAACATCTACAAGTCGTAAGGCACAAAAGTTTGGAGCATTTTTTTCAATCAATACCTCAGAAAGCTTCTATGGTATTTTTCTCAACCAAGGCCAAATCTTCAATTTTTGATCAAAAATTCAAGGAGGGGTCTTACTTAATTTTTGGATGCGAAACAAAAGGATTAGGTAAAGAGTTATTTAATAAGTTTTCAGAACACACTTGCCGAATCCCACAATATAATAGCCGCGTCCGCTCTCTGAATTTAGCTAATGCCGCCAGCATAGTTGTCTATGAAGCCATTCGCCAGTTAGGGCCCTAAAAAAAACCTCCTAATCAACTCACTTTTGAGCCTTCTAAGAGTATGAATCTGTTAAACCATCTTCATCAAACAATTCTTCAAGCATTTCTCGTTCGCTAGCTTGAGTATATTCTTTATCTTTTCGATCTATAAATTCATTAATTCTACGTAAAAAATCATCCGGAATATTTCTTATGGACACATTAGTCATTGTCCTTTCTTTACCAAAACGCTCTAAAAGCTTTCCAAAACAGGCATTGAGAAATGGTGTAAGCATTGACTTAACCCCCTTAAAATCAAGTTCTACTGTTAAGTTTTTTGCTATTTCAGGTGATATTAGCTCAAGTACCTTTTCCCCGTCGTCGATAGAAGCACAATTCTTTCCAACCGTTTTTTCAATTAAAACCCTTAATATCACTAAGAATCCCCTCTATTAACTCAATTTTTCTGAACCATTTATGGTTTTATCATAGTAAAATGAACCAAAACAGTCTTAATTCATTTTAAATTGAGAAAGATCTAGCTAAACTTACCGTTAGATAAGATCCCAATTTGAGTGGTGTCGTGTTAAAAATTGTTAGGGCTATCGTTCTGAATCGATCTTCCTGCATGAATATTTACCCGTAAAACTCTCTTAAATCTTCTTCCTTTAATTAAGAATTCTCTATATTATTTCACAAAACCAACAACTGAACGGAGCCTATTATGACCGAAAGAGACAAAATTCTAAAAGGTATTTACGATGCGGTTGACGAGGTTAACGAACAACTTCCCGAAGGGCAGACTTTGGAAAAATCACCAGACACTGTTTTGCTTGGCGAATCCGGAAAACTCGAATCCATCGATCTAGTGAATATTCTCGTTGCAACGGAAGAAAATATTGAAGAGGCCTTTGGTATGCCTATAAGCATTACTGATGAACGTGCTGTTTCTGAAACAAATAGCCCCTTCACCACAATAGAATCATTATCCCATTTTATATCCAACCTTCTGAAGGAACAGTCCGATGGCTAATCCCCAAGTAATGCTGATTACTGGCAGCAGAAAAGGCATTGGCAAACAATTAGTTAAGCATTATGTTGCTAAGGGTGTTCATGTTCTAGGTTGCAGTAGAAAAAATGTTGATTATAAGTTTGATAATTATCAACATTTTTGTCTTGATGTTTCTGACGAATCAGCAGTGAAAGCTTTATTTTTTAATATTAAAAAATCTTACGGAAGATTAGATTGTCTGATTAATAATGCCGGAATTGGCCTAGCGAATCATTCTCTTCTGACACCCAACAAAAGCATTCAAAATATTATGGGTACGAATTTCACGGGAACCTTTCTTTTTTGCAGGGAAGGAGCACGGCTTATGAAAAAAAATAGCTTTGGTCGGATCGTCAATCTAACAACAGTGGCGGTTCCTCTAAAACTCGAAGGAGAAGCCGTATATGCAGCTTCTAAAGCCGCTATTAATTCTCTAACTCAAATACTTGGAAAAGAATTAGCGGAATTTGGAATTACGGTCAATGCTATTGGTCCTACTCCAATCAAAACCGACCTTATACGTAGTATACCTAAAGAAAAAATTGAAAGTCTTATCAATTCTCTTGCGATCAAAAGATACGGAGAGATTCGGGATGTCATAAATGTTATCGATTTTTTTATCAAACCTGAAAGTGACTACTTAACGGGCCAAATAATTTATCTAGGAGGAGCATAATGTACACCGATTTTCTGTTGGATACTTTCAGCAAGAATCGGAACAACGAAGCCATTATCTGGAAAGAAAAGTCTTTTGACTATCAATGGCTCTTTGACCGTGTTCATACTTTAAAAAAGGAAATTGAAAAAGAAAAAATTACCACGGGAACCGTTGTTGTTCTTGAAGCAGACTTTTCCCCAACAGCATTAGCTCTTTTATTGGTTTTAATTGATTCAGCTTGCATAATAGTACCCCTCACTAGCTCCGTCGAGCCACAGAAAGAAGAGTTTATTAAGATTGCTGAAGGTGAGATTTTGATTAAATTAGATGATGACGATAATTTAAAAATATCAAAAACATCTCATAAAGTATCTCACGAATTTATCAATGAATTGAAAGATAGAGGGCACCCTGGGTTGGTTTTATTTTCATCAGGTTCTACAGGGAAAAGCAAAGCTTCATTAAGCGACTTTTCTGACATCCTGAATAAGTTCAAGGTACCTCGGCATAGCTTACGCACAATCGCTTTTCTTCTTTTTGACCACATAGGTGGTATCAATACACTTCTTTACACCCTTTCTAATGCAGGTTGTGTTGTTGCTATAAATGATCGCACGCCAGAAAATGTCTTGCGTGCAATAGACAAGTATAAAGTGGAGCTATTACCAACATCTCCAACATTTATAAACCTGATTCTACTTAGCGAAGCGTATAAAAGGTATCAACTATCATCGCTAAAAACTGTAACCTACGGGACCGAACCTATGCCCGAAACCACTTTGAAAAAGTTCCACGAACTATTTCCTAAAATTCAACTAAAGCAAACGTATGGGCTTTCTGAATTGGGTATTTTGCGCTCAAAGTCAAAAGGCTCCGATTCACTATGGGTAAAGGTCGGGGGAGAGGATTTCAAAACTCGCGTGGTCGATGGCCTGTTAGAAATTAAAGCTAAATCAGCCATGCTTGGATATCTAAATGCTCCAAGTCCTTTTACTGAAGATGGGTGGTTTAAAACCGGCGACTCTGTGTTGACTGATGGAGAATATATTAAAATACTTGGAAGGCAATCAGAAATCATTAATGTAGGTGGAGAAAAAGTTTATCCTACTGAAGTGGAGAGCGTGATTCACGAAATGGACAATATCGCCGAGGTTACCATTTTTGGAAAAAAAAACGCAATCACAGGAAACATGGTTTGTGCAAAAATTAGGCTAGAAAATCCAAGTGACCCAAAGGAATTTTCCAAAACATTAAAAAAGTTTTGCCGTAAAAGGCTGCAATCATTTAAAGTCCCTGTAAAAATTGAAATCGAGGAACAAAAACAATACAGCGCAAGATTTAAAAAAATAAAGCTTCAAGGATAGATTGAGTGAACACAAAAACCTTAAAAAGAGCCGTCATAAAAACCCTTTGGCCTCTTTTATACCATACCAAAATCCACCTCATTTCACGTTTGGTTTATTCTGGAATCGGAAGCATTTTAATGTTTCATAGGGTTTGCCCAGTTGACGAAAGAATAAGAATCCAAGGGAATTCAGGAATGGAAGTAACACCTAACTATCTTGAAAGTTTAATTCAATATCTTATAAGGCTAAAATACGAAATTATTTCATTGGAAAACGTACACGAGCGCTTACGAACAGGGTGCAGAGGAAAAAAATTTATAGCATTCACTTTCGATGATGGTTACTCCGACAATTTCACCCACGCCTATCCCATTTTAAAAAAATATAACATTCCTTTTACTATATACGTAGCAACAAACTACCCAGATGGTCAACTAACCCCCTGGTGGTATCCATTAGAAGAGCTAATTCTAAAAAATGAATGCCTAGAATTCAAGGAAGATGGGCAAAACCAGAAATTTAATTGTAAAAGTCTTCCAGAAAAAGAAATTACCTTTCATAGATTACGGACATTGCTAATGGGGGGGGGTAATGCGGATCTTTTATCTAGAGTTCAAAAATTTTTCAACTTTTACAATGTTGATTTATTCGAAGCCACTAAAGGGTATATGTTAAGTTGGGAACAAATAAAGACACTAAATAAAGAAAAACTAGTTACTTTTGGCGCTCACACAGTAAACCATCTTGCTTTAAACAGGTTGTCAGAAAAAGATGCTACAGACGAAATACTTAAATCTAAACATCGGCTTGAGTCGGAATTAAAAGATAAAGTCGACCACTTTTCTTATCCATTCGGCTCATCACAAGAAGTTAATGAAAGAGAGTTCTCAATTGCCAGGCAATGTGGATTTAAAACATCAACAACAGCTCGATGGGGAAATATTTTTAAAAAACACAAAAATTATCAAGAATGTTTACCTAGAATTCATGTGAGCGAAAAAAGAGATTTATACGATATTAACCTTATAAGCTTATCCATAAATGGGATAATCCCATGTATGGTTAATAAATTTAAACGCGTTGTTACAATCTAACAAAACACATGGCCATAAACTAACTCATGCCAAAGTTTAAGGAAATTCAAATTGGAGATTCTGCTTCAATTGAAAGAGTGATATGCCTAAAAGATATTGAAACCTTTTCAAATTTAACCGGTGATAAAAACCCTTTGCATGTTGATCAGAGTTTTGCCGAAAAATCAAAATTTGGATCGCGCGTTGCACATGGAATGTTAACCTCTTCATTTATTTCCACACTAATTGGAGTGACCCTGCCTGGAGAGGGGTCTATAATAACCAATATTAGCTTAGACTTTAGAAAACCGGTATTTATTGATGACTCACTTCGTACAACCATTGAGGTCACAAAAAAGATAGACCTTTCGAAGCAAGTTCATTTTAAAATTAAGATCTGTAATCAACATTCAGAGGTGGTAATAAGTGGGATCGTGAAAGCGATTTGCCGTGAATGAAACCTTTTTTCTTCATTACCGGCGTCAGGTTTGCTCTCATAAATAGAATGCGGCTGGGATATCGTAAAAACTTAATTGAGCTGAGGTTTTTTAATAAAAAATTGTGCCGTAGATTAATTAGCCCTTTAATTTTCTGTATCTTAGGCTTGATCTAGCTTCTTTTATTCTTCTTCTAAATCATTGAAGCGACTGCATTGATCTGATAGACTCATAACTTGATGTTTTATGTAAAATTGATGATTTCATGCGTGTACAATCATTTTTTTAAAGTGAACTATAGGTTAGAGACATAAACCTAGAGAGCCTTATATGACCAAAAATATCCTACTTATCGATGTAGAGTACGATCGATCTAAAAATAGCAGAAGCCAACTGCAAACTCGATGGAGCCACCATCCTTTAGGCTTGATGTATATTGCCACAGCCGTAGAAAAAGTTTTTAAAGATATAAAATTTGAAATTCTCCATACCGTAACCTGCTCAAACGCAAAAGAATCGATTAAATCACTGTTGGCTGACTTTAAGCCTGACCTAGTTGGCCTTCGTTCGCTTAATATTTTTCAAGATCAATTTCATGAAATCGCTGAACTGATTAGAAATGAAGCCCCCGATACCTTCATCATTGGTGGCGGTCCCTACCCTTCGTCATCTTACAAAAGAATAGTGGAGGATCGAGTTGTCGATCTAGCAGTTATAGGTGAAGGAGAAAGAACGTTTGTAGATCTTGTTTCATGGCTTCGAAATCATGATGACCTGCCAGAAGATATTAGCGGCACAGCTGTTTTGAAAAACGAGCAGTGCAAAGTAAATGAAACTCGTCCAATTATTGAAAATTTGGATGAATTACCAATTCCTAATTATGATCTTATTAATATAAACGACTATGAGGGAATTTCAAATTTAGCATTTCAAGAAGCTGATAAAAGCGCTTTTATTGAAACATCGAGAGGTTGCACCTATAAGTGTTATTACTGCCATGCAGCACTAAGTAAAACTGTGAGGCGCCGTTCACCCTATTTGGTTCTTGAGGAATTAGCACTGCATTACAATAAACGAGGTATAAGAGATTTCGTTTTTGTCGATGATATTTTTAATGTTCCAAAAGCTACAGCTAAAGAGATTCTTCGGATGATCATTAAGCGATTTCCTGGAATCCGTCTTAATTTTTCAAATGGTTTAAGAGCCGATGAACTTGACGATGAGATTCTGGAGCTTTTGGAGGAAGCTGGGACAGTTCATATGGCCCTGGCCGTTGAAACAGCTGTTCCAAGACTCCAAAAATTAATCGTAAAAAATCTTAGGATGGAAAAAGCAAAGAAGATGATTGACAAGGCATCTCGTCGGTTCATTGTATGTACCTTCTTTATGGTGGGGTTTCCTACAGAAACAATTGAAGAAGCTAAGGAAACAGTAAATTTTGCTCGGGACTTAACATATCTATCTCAGCCCGTTCTAAATATTGTTCGTATTTATCCAGGAACCCCTCTTTTTGATGCATTAGACCCGACGCCAGAACAAGCAAGGTTAATAGATGAGCAAGCGTCAGCAAATCCTACTGTTAAGGCAACTGATAATCCCAGTTTTTATGGCGATTTTTTTTCAAGAGAAAAAGTACCTATGGTCGGCAAAGATATTACAGCCATAAGATTACAGTGGATGCGCCATGTCTTACTTAACAAAGAAAGAATTCGTAATAGCTACAATGTCCAGAGAAAGTTTTTTAACGAAGAACAAATTATTCACTTTAATAAGAATTTTTTTGATAACCCCGAATTTAAAAAACAAGAGCTGGACAAATTGCTGGGGAAAAAGAGAAAAAATGGTATCGAGTCCAACGAGCATTCATCTCGGCCAGTCATGGAATTACAACCTTAGTTATCGCCTAAAACAAATCGAAAATCATCTACTCGAGCAGGACTCACTTCTCTTGAATGGCATAGATTTTATTTAGTTTAAAATTATTTCATTAAGCTTCCCTTCCTTGCAACAAAGTTATAAAAAATTGAATAATGATTTTTTTCTCTTCCAACTTAGCTCCTTCTTGTTAATCAAAGGGGAACCCACCCTTATGTTTTCTTTTAATTAAAAGCTATGGCTACTGTAGAAAAAGTTTCGGGGAAAGATTTTGAGTTGATTTACCCTTTACTCGAACAATTAAACAGCTCTCGCATTAAAAAAAACCAATGGGAAAAATTATTCATCAGTCACTGGAATTCCAAAACAGATAATTTTGGTTATTTTTTAACCGAAAAAAATAATGCTGTTGGTTTTCTGGGGTTAATGTTTAGCACATTCACGGTCAACGACAAAGAACACAACTTTTGCAACTTTACAAGTTGGGTCGTAAAAGAGGAACATCGAAATGAAAGTATAAAGCTGTTACTTCCTGTCTTAAAAATGAAGGATTATACATTAACGAGTCATACCATGTCCGCTGACACATATTTTATTTTTAAAAAACTAGGCTTCTCTGATCTTGAGGACACACTTGTAATCATACCTCCAATGCCTATACTTGAACGATTCTCAAAAAGATACCAAATCATAATAAATAACCAAACCATTCCAAGTTTTTTAAATGAAAAGGATTTAAAAATCTATCAAGACCATTCTAACCTAGATGTCCACTTTATCCTTGCACAAACGAAATATGATCACTGTTTGATAATAGCAACTCGTCCGATCAAGAAACACATTCCTTTTGTTCATCTACACTATATAAGTAATTTAAATGCATTCACTGAATGCATCCACAAAATCCGCTTAAGAGTCTGCATGCAACTCAAGGCATCCGCACTATTAGTTGACAAAAGGTATTTGAATAAAATAAAAATTTCCCGATCTTGGGAATATTCACTGCCCCATCCTAGATTATATAAATCAGATCATCTAATAAAAAATGACATAACCACATTATATTCGGAAATGCTACTTTTAAACCTATAAAAATACCTACATTTTTGATCTAGTTAAATTTCCTTAAAATGAATCAAAACTTGGAAACTTTTAAATCAAAATCTAAAGATACAAAGGTTTTAAAGCTAAAAGCTATTTTAATTGGCATTGAATTTGTTAGCAATGGTTCTTCGCCTTTAGATAATAACTTAAAAGAGCTTAACGGACTGGCAGAAACTGCACACTACAACGTTATTTCAATAGTTTCTCAAAAACTAACTCGCATTAATCCAAAATCCTTTATTGGGAAAGGGAAAGTAGAAGAAGTCTCTCAGCTTATTCGACAGTTTGCCGCAGATATTGTTATTTTTGATGAAAACCTCTCTCCTGCCCAAAATAGAAACCTAGAAAATATATTCAAATGCAGGGTGATTGACCGATCATGGCTCATATTAGAGATATTTGGCAATCACGCCCGTACCCGTGAAGCCAAAGCACAAGTTGAATTGGCTAGCTTAAAATACGCTCTACCCAGATTAACCAAAATGTGGGGACATCTTTCGAGACAGCGAGGTGGTATTGGCATGAAAGATGTTGGAGAAACCCAGATCCAATTAGACAGACGCCTGATCCGAGATAGGATCACAAAATTAGACCGCAAGCTAAAACAAATTGATCTTGAAAAAACAACTCAAAGGAAACATAGACGTGATGTCTATAAAGTAGCACTTGTCGGTTATACAAATGCTGGAAAATCTACTCTTATGAATCAATTAACCGGAGCTGAAACGCTGGTAGAAAATAAATTATTTGTCACTTTAGATTCAACAATTCGAAAAATAAAGAAAAACTTTCCTTATCCTGTTGTACTTTCAGATACCGTTGGGCTCATCGATAAACTCCCCCACGATCTCATCGCTTCTTTTAAAAGTACTTTAGATGAAGTGAGAGATGCAAATCTACTTATCAGGATGGTTGACATGAGTGATTCCAATGCAAAACGACAAATTCAAACTACCAATAATGTTATTAGTGAACTTGGTGTAGAAAATACTGATTCACTTCTCGTTTTCAACAAAGTAGATAAAATTAATGATCCCGAAATTCTTGAATCAGAACTTCAACGACATCCAAAAGCTATCATTATTTCTAGCAAAAATGGAACTGGTCTTGATGTGCTTCGCAATGCAATAATTAGTAGCTATGAAAGCAAACTTTCCTCTCACCAAATTACCATTAAATACGAGCAAGCGAATCTTATTCCACAAATAAGAAAATATGCTGTCATAGTTAAATCAGACTACGAGGACACATTTATTAGTTTGGATTTAAGACTACCGCCAGGAGGTAAAGAACAAATTGAAAAGATTCTCAAGGATACCAATCAAGCCGAGAAAAGCTAGGCTAAGGAACAGGTTTATTAAAACTGTCAAATAATAATCAGTTTAGCATGGTTTATGGCGATTCTCTTTTTTCCATAAGTCTTTTTAAAAAAGATATCTACCTTTAAATCATCTTCACTACCGTCTCGTTTTATAATAATTCCTGCTCCAAACTTTGGGTGCAATACCTTTGTACCAACAGCATAAGAGGTCTCTTGGTTTTCACTTACAGATGAGGGGGCTGGAATTTCATTGGCTCCATACTCAGTCGGCATTGACCTTTGGTAAGAAGGCACTTCCATTCGACTCTTATTGGTTATCACATCCGAAGGAATTGCCATTAAAAACTGGGATGGTGGATAATTAAAAGTGCTACCATAAATCCTTCTCATTCTTGCATTACTAACGCAAAGCTTTTTTTTAGCTCGAGTGATACCGACATAACATAATCGTCTCTCCTCTTCATATTCTTCTGGATCAGACATCGAACTAGCATGAGGTAGGAGCCCATCCTCCAATCCAATAATATAAACTGAATCATATTCCAACCCCTTACAGGTATGAAGAGTCATCATCTGCAAAACACCGCGGGAATCATCTATCGAATCCGCATCGGAAACCAAGGCTGTAGTATCTAAAAATTGTTGTAAAGTCTCCCCCTTCTCTTCTGATTGTTGAATAGCAGTATAGAGTTCGTTTAATGTATCCATCCGGTCTCTACTTTCACGGGTATCTTCATTTTTCAACATGGCTCCATAACCCGTACGCTCAACAACTTCTTGAAAAAAATCAACTAATGCAGCATTCTCATAAAATGAACGTAACCCATCCATGATCTCAAGAAAACTTAGAATCTTCTTCTTCACTCCAGAAGCAACAACTCGAGAATGGCTAACCTGACGCAAAGCTTCCATGAAAATAATATTTTTCTCCTCACTAAATTTTTCAATCTTGGCTAGTGAAGTCTTACCAATCCCACGAGTAGGAACATTGATGATCCGGCGAAGCGAAACAGAGTCTGCAGGATTAATAATCACCCGAACAAATGCGAGTACATCCTTGATTTCCTTACGTTCATAAAACCTAAACCCCCCAATTAATCGATACGGAATATCAGATCCTCTTAAAGCTTCTTCCATGGCGCGGGACTGTGCGTTGGTACGATAGAGCACCGCCATGTTGTTAAACAAAACCCCTTCTTCCTGGTTATGCCTTAGAATAAATTCGCATACAGAACGCGCTTCATCATTTTCATCTTCAGCCCGATAGTAAACAATTGGAGTGCCCTGTTCATTCTGAGTCCAAAGGGTTTTTTCTTTTCGGTTTCTATTTTCCGATACCACTCCAGCCGCGGCTTTAAGAATAACTTGGGTTGAACGATAATTCTCTTCGAGCTTAATTACGCAAGTATTTGGAAAATCCTTTTCAAAGTTTAAAATATTCTCTATATTAGCTCCTCGCCACCTGTAAATACTCTGATCATCATCTCCCACTGCACAAACGTTGTTGTGTTTTGAAGCAAGTAGACAAACCAATTCGTATTGTGTCGCATTTGTATCTTGAAACTCATCAACCAGAATTTGCTGAAACTGATTGCTATACCGCTCTAAAACAGATTTTGATTCTTTAAGCAGGCGAACTGTCATTATCAGAAGATCGTCAAAGTCTAAAGCATTGCTTGTTTTCAAGCTATGCTGGTATAAAGGATAGACTTCGGCAGCTTTCATTTTGGCCCCAAAAGGAAGATTATCTGAATCAATATCTGCTGGAAAAATAAAATCATTTTTAAAACCGCTAATATGATTCAATAGTGTCTTTGGAGGAAATGCTTCCGCTTCGATATTAATGGACTTCATACATTGTTTAATAAGAGATAACTGGTCACTCGCATCATAAATAATAAATTCCCTTGAGTAATCTAATTCATTTATATGTTTTCTAAGAAGTCGAAGGCAAAAGGAGTGGAACGTACTAATCCAGGGTGAAGATAATCCATCAATGGAAAGCATGTTAAAAACACGCTGCTTCATTTCACCAGCAGCCTTATTTGTAAAAGTAATGGCAAGAATACTATCCGGATTCATTCCCTGTTGGATCAGGTTCGCAATCCGATATGTAATCACTCGCGTCTTACCCGAACCCGCGCCAGCCACCACTAATAATGGCCCTTTATCATGTTTGACCGCTTGGATTTAATGATTCAAAATTCATACGATGAGTCTATTCTTAAAGGCCTTTTCACAAAAAAGAACGGCGCTCTTTCGAACACACCGAAAAAACGCCATTCAATAACTGCTCCAACTTACATTGTTTTTTAGGTCAGGAAAAGCTTAAAATTCACCTCACCCTTTTGATAATTTAACTCATCATATGCTCTGGGAATGGTTGAAGAATAACTACTACTGTCTTAGCTTTTCCTTCTCGTACCAGTTTTATAGAAACTTCCTCCCCAGAAGTTGTATAAACTACCTCTTTTGGAAGCTTTCTTGAGTTATTTATAGTGTGACCGTTAAATTCTACAATCACATCATTCATTTTTAACCCAGCTTTATAAGCAGGGCTATCAACGACCACCTCTCTAACGAGAGATCCCTGATCAACACCTAATTTTAGAAACTCTTTATCAGCTAGAGTAATGTCTTGAACTGACACCCCAAGCCAACTGCGGGTCACTTTTCCATTAGCTTTTAGTTCGGGTACCAATTTTTTTGCTAAGTCTACGGGGAGCGAAAATCCAAGTCCCTGACCCATCTGCATAACAGCAGTATTTATACCCACTACTTCACCCTGAGTATTTATAAGAGGACCTCCACTATTACCAGGATTAATCGGTGTGTCAGTTTGTATAAAATCATCATATGGTGTCGCACCCAGCGATCTGCCTTTAGCACTAACTATTCCTACCGTTACCGTTAGGTCGAGTCCAAATGGACTTCCAATAGCCATTACCCAATCTCCCGGTTTTAATTCTTTCGAACTTCCAAGAGGAATCACTGGAAGAGGGTCGGGAGAGTCTATTTTTATAAGAGCCAAGTCTGCCACTTTATCCATCCCAATTAGTTTTCCCTTGAAAAGTCCACCAGTAGATAATGCGACCTGAACAGAATCTGAATTTTCTATCACATGAGCATTGGTGAGAATATAACCGTCTTCATGGATTATAAAGCCAGAGCCCTCACCTCTTTGTCGAAATTCTTTAGGTCCATGCGGTTTCATTTGAGGAGGAGTCATGCGAGGCATGCCGTATGGAGAGTTACCATATGGGAAATTACCATATGCCTTTGTAACTTTTTTCATTGGTCTAACATTAACTACTGCAGGGCTTAGTTTTTCCGCTAAAACACGAAAAAGTGTTCCGCCAACAGGAAAAATATCTTGATTGGTTATTGTTGTTTTTTCAGTCCAAAGTTTTTCAACACCGGCCACACCAGAACCTGACATGAAAAAGACTAGTGTAATAGCGGTTGTAAGCAATACGCCCTTCTTTACCCAGCTACTTGAAGTGTTCATAGTTTTTCCCTTAATTAAAAACATGAAATATATTTTTGTTATAGAAAAATAATAACACTACGATCCCGTTTCTGTATTAACGGGAAATTAAAATTAGATTAAGAATTTTTGATTAATAAATTTTTATTATAAAGGAGTACTTAAGGCAAATCTTTTGGGCTTGAGTATATTTAAAACTATTAATATTAAGTTAGGCAAGCAATTGTTTTAAACAAGGTGCTCCCAAACTACTGAGGCGAGAGCCTCTGTAAAAAGAGGAGATCGGTTTAACGACTCCGTGCGGAATAGCGTTAGGTTTTTTGATTTAGCGTACTGGAAAAATTCGATATCAATATCATACAAAATTTCGACATGATCCGACACAAAACCAACAGGAATCATCAATACTGGCTTTGAACCAATTTTAGCAATACGATCGAGAACACTTTCGACGGTGGGACCAAGCCAAGGAACAGGTATCATTCCCTGGCTTTGATAAGCTTGGTACCAACGATAAGGTTTAATTTTTTCTACAATTGCCTTAACCGTACTATCGTATTCTTTATCATAAAAATCACCTAGTTCAAGCGATTCTGCTGGGATACTATGAACCGTAAAAACCGTATGAACTTTTTCGTATCCAAGTGTGCGTATTTTATCCATTGCTATATTGTATTTTTCGACAAATGCATCTATGAGACTGGGCTGATTCGCCCAACTTCCTATCAATTGAACTGGAGGAAGGTCTCCTTTTGAATTTTTTTCTAGAGCGTCATTAAATGCATTGAAATAAAGCTTGGTACTCCAAGTGCTATATTGAGGTGCGAGGCATAAGGCAAGAATTTTTGCTACCCCGTCTTCTAACATTTGCTTAACTACATCTCGAATATAGGGAGCCCAGTTTCTCATACCAATATAAACCTTAAAGTTCCCTCCGTTCTGATTGAGAAATTTCTCTAATTCCTCAGCTTGGCCCTTGGTAATTTCAAGTAATGGGGAGCTACCGCCAATCGCTTCATAACGACCTCGTATTACCTGAATCACTTCAGGGGAGGAATCTGTGCCACCACGAATATTTTTAAGATAGAGAGGGATGTCATCGACACTGGTAGGAGCGCCGTGAGCCATAAGAAGAACTGCTGTCTTACCAGGAGAGAATGAACTCTTACTCATGCTGATATTCGTGCACCATATCAACCACTGCTTTGACATGGTCTACTGGGGTATGTTGCAAAATTCCGTGCCCTAGGTTAAAGATATGTCCAGGACGACCACCCACTCGTTTCATAATATCATGAACTTTCTCACAGATAATAGGTGTGGGGGCAAATAGGAGCGTAGGATCAAGATTGCCTTGTATTGAACGATCATATCCAATTTTCCCCCATGCGTCGTCAATATTGATTCTCCAGTCAAAACTAATTACATCGCCGCCCGCCTGAGAAACCGAATCTAAAAGTGTTGATGTCCCTGTAGTGAAATTTATGATTGGGACCCCTGTTTCTTTTAGCTTGCTAATAATCCTTCGCGTGTGAGGCATGATATATTTTTCGTAATCTTGAGGACTCATACAACCTACCCAGCTATCAAAAATCTGCAAGGCCTGTGCTCCTGCTTTGACCTGCATTGTGAGGTAGTCAACTAGCATGGTGCATACTTTATCCATCAGCAAATTCCACAATTCTGGAGTTTCAAACATCATGAGTTTAGTAGTAGTAAAATCTCTTGATTTACCACCTTCTATCATATAGCTACATAGAGTAAAGGGTGCTCCCGCAAACCCTATTAGTGGCATTTCCCCAGAAATTTCCTTTCGTACCTGACGAATCGCATCGCCAACAAATCCTAGATCTTCTTCTGCGTTAACGGGACGTAACTTTTCAATATCTTTTTGGTTTTTCACCGGACGTGGGATGACTGGACCGTCTCCAGCTGTGAACTCCAATCCAGTACCCATGGGCTCCAATGGCAAAAGAATATCAGCAAATATTATCGCGGCATCAACTCCCAGAACATCCAGTGGTTGCAATGTAACCTCTGTAG
>JYMV01004281.1_pt1 | contig 14825 bp, 17 predicted proteins | sample 338911 | NCBI WGS metagenome assembly JYMV01 (sample SAMN03354496, study PRJNA234377) | hydrothermal vent metagenome | biome: Deep sea; feature: Hydrothermal plumes at the Eastern Lau Spreading Center, Western Pacific Ocean; material: Seawater | place: Tonga | collected 2009 | depth 2000 m m
AATACTGGTTAATCGATCAACAGCCTCATGGCTTGTATTAAGTAGGTTTGGCTCAGATGTATCAGTTTTAATGATTGAGTCTTGACAGCCAGCAAGGGTTGTTATTAAAGCAATTGAAAATATAAGTTTTAAAAGTTTCATTTTGATACCACGTTAAGGTTTTTGCCAGAGTTCTGATAATAATCTAAGTTTGTTGCAGGTGTGTTGTAACCATTTGATGTTGTGTGTATTAACTTAGCACCTTGATAGACTGTCGTTGTAACCAAAATCTCTATAAGATTTGACGCCTCTAAAACCTGTGTATTGATTTTTAAAATGCCAGGTTTTTCTTGTTGGTCCAACATATCTAATTCATTTGGATTGAGCTTTGCAGAAAGCATCTTTCTCACGCTTAAATTGATTGGCTTATGATTATTCGCATCTTTAGAATTATAAATTTCCACTCTTTTATTGTGTAATTTCGTAATTAACATGTTTCGAAAAGCTATGTTAAATGGCGTTTTAACATTTCTAGCTAGTGGCTCAACATAAATAGCCTTACTAGTTACTTTGTTAGCTATTTCTTCACTAATTTTTTCAGCAAGAGTGTCCCAATGTGCAGTAGACTTAACATTGGCAGTAGACTGATAACTTGCTGCTGGCGTTGTTGTTGATGCTAATGTTGTTACCGTAGTATCGAATCCTGGAAGAGATATACAGCCAGATAGTAGCGTTGATGAACAAATAATCAACACTGAAATTGCATTCTTTGGTTTTGTAAGGGTTTTAATCATGAGTATTTGTAATTTCCTTTAATATTTTTATTTTTGCTTTAATTTTTCGCTTAACTCTTTCAAATAAATTCTTCTTTTGTTGAGGCGACTTTCTAATGAGTTGACGAGTGTTAGTGTTTTGATCAGTAGTCGCTCTCTAGTTATAGAGTTACTATTGTCGTTATCGTTATCATCCGATATTTTCATAAAATTTTCCACCAAACTAGTGGCATTTTTAATCACAATATCATCATGCTGCTTTAAGTCTTCGATCCACTGAGACCTTAGTTTTATAGCCAATTTTTTCTCATCAATAACACGGTACAATTTCTTAGTTTTGGCGGTTAACGATTCAATGCTTGCATCTTGATCTTCAACTTGATCCTGTAGGGTGCCAATAGATTCGCCATCCTTTTGAGATGCTTCTTCTAATTCTGAAATTTGACTTTTTGCAGTTTTTAGATCTGACTCAACAGTGGCTAATGCCTCTACTTTTTTCGTGGATGTATTAAGATCATCTTGGGTTTCTTTTAATTCATTAGTAGTGTCAGCTAAGTTATCTTCTGTTTTTACTAAGTTCTCGTTAACTTTTACAATTTCAATGGCATTTGACTCACTTTTTTCAAAAATTGGAACCAAGAAATAAGAGCCAATAAGAGAGGCCATTACACCCATAACAGAGCCAACTATCAGGCCTTGTTTCGAGGTTAGTGACGAGAGTTTACTTTTTTTACTTTGCTGTGTCATATAAATTTTTACAAAAAATAATAATTTCATAATTATATTAGGTAACGTCCCCTTTAACCTATTTATTTGATTAAAATAATATTCTTTAAATATAATTTTGTAATAATGATTGAATTTAGTTGTTCACTTTGTAATGGACGAATGCAGGCCGAAGATAATACGGTAGGTTATTATACAGTTTGTGCACATTGTGGTCATGAGGTGGTGGTTCAAAATCCGATTAAACTTGGCACGGTATCAGTTGGAATGTCAACCGAGCAAAGATTGAACGTGGAGATGAATCCAATTGAGGGTGGTGTGAAAGATTTAATGATCACTATCTTTGGGTCTATAATTATTTTTTCAGCTTTCTACTATCCTTTTCTTGAATATACCGATCCCAATTCTGAAATCTATCGTTTATTAGCAGTTGGCTGGGTGCCATATGCTGTTGTCGCTTTCGGTGTAATTTCATTTGTAATGCTTGGCCAAAGATTGAAGTTGATTCTTTCCAGTGAAAGAGCTCTGAAAGAGACCTATCTAACTCATACAACGCCTTTAGACACTGATCAAGATATTGATGAGGCGATGCTAATGATCAAGGACAAGGCCAAAGAAATCAACGATAAAAATGTTGCTCAACGGGTAGTTGGCGCCTTGGCAAGATTTAAGCATACGCGTTCAGTTAGAGAAGCAGAAGATCAATTAACTGTTTATTCAGAGTTAGCATATAACCAGATGGATGCTGGTTACACCATTCTTCGAGTCATTGTTTGGGCGACGCCACTACTGGGTTTCGTTGGTACTGTACAGGGTGTAAGTAAGTCAGTTGGTGGACTAGCCAAGGTACTAGGCGGTGATGTTGAAGACGTGTCAGAAATTACCACAGCACTAGGTAAGGTAACCTCAGAGTTGGCATTCGCATTTGATACAACCTTAGTTGCACTAGTCGCAGTAATTATTATTATGATCGTAATGACAATCGTTGAGAGGGCGGATGGTGCCTCATTAGATCGTATTGAAGATTATATTAAGAACCAAGTCCTACAAAACCTACCAGTTAAGGTTGGTGCCTTGAAAGGTGGTCAGAATGCAAATCTGTAATTAACTCACATGGCTAAGCGCGGCAGAAACAAGACATCTCCTTCATTTTTTGCTTTTGTGAGTGTACTAATCGCCTTGATTGGTGTACTGATTTTCATCGTATTAACTCTTACAGTTACCTCTGTTAAGCCTCCGTTAGTTCTTGAATCACCAATTGAGTACAACGAAGATGAGGAAACTTTTTTTAAGCGTATCAATGTTATTGTTGAATTTGTTGATGGTAAGGTCTTTCTAAGGGCCACAGATTTTGAACTGGTTGAGTTTAAGGATATGGAGTTTGATGCTAAGGAGGAGTGGAGCAATATTGAAAAAGTTTATTCTAATTTTTCTTATGAAAGACCCACAGGATGGAAGGGGACGCCTTTTTTAGATTTTCTTAATGATGTGGCTAAAAACAAAAATAGAACTCATTTCATTACTTTATTGTTGCGTGAAACTGGAATAACAGAATACTCTTTAATGAGTGATATCCTTAATCGAAGAAATGCAATGATATTTGATGAAGTTAAATTTCCCAATTCAAATGATAATTGGGTAGCAGACTGGACACTTGTTTATTTGCCATCTGATACGAAAGTGTTAACTAGATAAAGAGAATTTAGATGGCTAAAAAGGCAAAATACAAAGGTGACGATGGGATGGATGCATTCCTTGACGTGCTTTTTAATGTTATTGGCATTCTGGTGTTGATTGTAGCATTCGCCGCACTACAAAGTTTAGAAACCAAGATTGTTAGAGAGGCTTACCTAGGTGTTAAAGGTGACGATCCAAGAGAAATGATTAATATTGTATGTGAAGATAGAAAGTGTGCAATGATAACTAAAAAAAATCAAAAGGCTGGAAATGAAAATTTTAAAGTCATTATTAAAAATAGATACAAATCAATTAAACCAACAACAGACGGTAAAGGCTGGATGACATATGACCAAATAACTCGTAAAGCAGAGTTAAATAAAATTTTTAAAAAATATCCATCTAAAAAATACAACATTTCACTTTTGATTTATCCAGGTGGATTTTCTATTGCATCTACTCTAGAGTCAAAAGGAAGAAAAAAGGGATATAAATTTAGACATTTATTTTTTAATAAGAATGAGAATATTTCTGTAGGAATGTCTAAAAGTTATGTTAACTAAAAATATTCAAAAATAAGATTTTAAATGTAGTATAATTTGCCACCTATTTTTCGTTCATTTTGCAATGAAAAATTATAAATTATCAAAGGATTGAATTGTAAAAAATGCCATCAAACAACACAAACAGCTCAGTAAATAACATAGTAAGAAACTCATTAGAAGATGAGCTTTTACTTCATGGTATTCGCATTAAAGGTAAGTCGGTTGTTGTTGAACTAAGTAATTTAGAAAATGATTTACAATCAGATCAGCTACATGTTGGCTTATTAAATGATGTAGATAACATGCAATTGTTGAGTGACATCAGTAGTGCAGATCGAAAAGAATTTGGCGCCAAGATGTGGAAGTCTTTAGCACAAGCTTTAAAATATTTTGTGTTGGAAAATACGTGTACCGTTGGCTTAATCCCAAGCACTATCTACGTTAATCAAGATTTTACAAAAATCTATTTAACTAAATGGGTTAAATCTGATGCAACACAGATAGAATCTGCAGGTTCAATAGAGCAGGTGTATATTAAACAATTAACACATTTATATGTTTATCTATCAACTGGTAAAGATTTAAATGATACAGTGCAAAATCTAGAAAATAAAAACTGGGACAAGATTCATTTAAAGCAAGAACTTGAAGTAATGAATGTTGATGCAAACTTAAAAGCAGTATTTGCAAAAGGTTTGCAGTTAGATGGCAATATGTATATTAGTATTGATGCGCTGTTAGCAGGAGTTACACCACATTTCTTCATTCCAGAGCCTAAAGGCCTTGTGCCATTTGTTGCATCTATGTGGATTGCATTCACTACGCAAACTACCTTGGCAATTGCAGCATTAATATCTGTATACGCTCACACGCTAAAGTAACACAACTACTATTGGCCTCTACTGAGAAATTATTGTATGACTCTCATTCTATCTATCGCAACCACTTAAACATGCATACTTATGTTTTTTCTTGCTCTAATTTAATTACTCAGAATTTTTTTATAGGCTCAATAAGAAATATATTTACTATGGTAGTACAACATAAAATAAATTACAATCAAACTGATCTACAATTCGCATAAATAAACTATAATAAAACTTTTATTTTACGAAAGAAAATATTCTTTTTTTTTAGGAATTTAATTAAACGGATTTCCCATTATGAATCATAAAACTATTAAAGCACTATTTTTATTAACCCTAATAATGCTGCCAATCGGCAAGGTTATAGCAGGTATTTCCGTTACACCAGCATTTATCCGTATGGATGCAGCAATGCAAGGAAAGAAATATATTATTCCGGTTACTGTCACCAATCAATCTCCAAGGAAAACCGAATATTTTAAAATTTTTGTTGATGGTCCTACTAAGCTTATTAATGGCATCCCAGCATCTAAAATAATAAAATGGACTACAGTTAAGCCTAAAAATATAACAATTGCCCCTGGTGAGTCTCAGAAAATCAAGATGACCGTTAAGGTGCCAAAAGGTTATACAGGGGATTACAGAGTGTACCTTTCAATTCTTCAGGATCCAAAAAAATACAATCTAAAAATTAAAAAGAAAAAAAATCAAAGTAAAGTAGGAGTTATGCAACTTGGCAAGACATCAACAAGATTGCCAGAGTTCAAAACTCATATTAAGGCCCTGGTTAAGATTAATGTGCCAGTAGTGATAAGAGCACTAAAGCCTGGACAAAAAATTAAACTTAAAAGCAGGCAAGTTAGTCTTGGTAAATTTCACGCTATCCCTTCTTTGGATAAGACCAAAGCTATGACAATAGCGGCAAAATTGAAAAATAAATCAAGGTTTGATATTTTGGTGAATGGCACTTGCACAATCCTTAACAAAAAAGGCTCTAAAAAATTAATGCAAACCAAATTTGACCAAAAATTAATAATACAGCCTAAGGTCACAGCAAATATTGCTTGTAATTTTGACTCCCCTTTACCAAGGGGTAATTACCAAATCCAAGGTGAAATTAAGGCGCAGGTGAAGGGCTCTAGTAAACGAATTACAATTAACAAACGTCAAAAATTAAAAGTTAACAAACTATTGGCTCAACAAATTTCTGGTCGTGGAACTATTGGTGGTGATGATCAAATAACAACACCGCTATTACTGTCTCCAAACATGATACAGCAAGAGATTTTTGGAGGAAAAGTTCGTAAATTAGTTGTTGAGGTTGTTAACCCAACTTCTAAGAAGCTTAGTATTTCATCTAGGTTTAATTTGACTAATGATAATCGAGTAAAGGCAATCTTTAAACCAAAAAAATTCAAATTATCGGCTGGAGCATCTAAGAGGGTATCGATTGAATTTAAATCGAAAAATAAAAAAGCACCAATATATGGTTTTATTGAATTTTCTACAAGAAAGTACAAAGGCACGCCACCAGCTACAATTCCAGTGGTATTAGTACCAGAAGGTCTTAAGCAGAAGCACCAAGCTAAGATTAGTGATCTTAAGGCTGTATTAACCGCTGGAGACTCGCGCATACATTTTTCAGCAAATGCAATCAGCGGAAAACAAGGCAAAGAGTCGTTATATTTAACTTCCACTTTGAGTTTGACCGATATCGAAAGCGGTATATTGGTTTTCCACGAAAAAGGGTCCTTGTCTAACGAGCATCTATTGCCTGGTAACACTGTTCAGTTCAAGGGTGGAATTGATTTTGACAAGCTAGATGACGGTGTTTATGCTGTATTGCTTAAAGTAGGCAGTGAAGAGGGTGGGCTTTCTATTGGCAAAAAAGTTAATATGGTTGTTAACCGTGATATTGCACAAAAAATTCAGTTAGTTAAAAATGATTAAAATAAAAATTAGCGCCATTCTTGCGCTTACTGTAAGCTTTTTTCTTTATTCTCAGTCAGTATATTCGGAAGAGCAGGGGTTTCTAACTAGCATGGTGTCTACCTCCAAAGATATTCATAAGGTGAGCCACGATAAGCAGTATCAATTTCTGTTAAAAAAAATGTTCAATATTAAAGATGTTGAACAAACAATCTACGCTAATAAGTCAAAAAATGAAGCTGCCCTGAAGTATTTAAAGAAATACCAAGGCCAGGGTCGCTATGTTGATAATACGCAAAGAGTAGTTCCGGTTAATTCAATTATTTCGAAAATAGCAGCGAAGGGTGCGTATACAAATATACGCACACAAATCAAAGAGGAGTTGACGGATAGAGGCTATGTTAACTTCTCAAAAAGACCGAAAAGTATTAAAAGTATCACCGATTATAAGCGTGTAACCAACTCATTTTTTGAAACAAATCTACGTGATGCACTTAACGAAGTTTCGCAACAAGTCGACATCCCATTTTTAATGGATGAATCTATACAGGGCACTGTCACGGTTAAGTTAAATAACACCCCGTTAAATCTGGCGCTTGAGATGTTGTTGGTAACGGGGGGATTTGACTATATAGAAAATAATAAGTATATTTTGATTGGATTTCCACAATCATCAAGCCCTATATTTAAACGCCTAAGTAAAACAAAAATTTTACATCCAGTGTATATACTGCCTTCGCAAATGAAAGAATTGTTGTCACCTGATTACAAGCAATTCGTAAAATTTAATGACAATAACAATACAATAGTAATTACTGCTCAACCTGACATGTTAAATCGAATTGCTGAAGATATTTCTGCTATTGATCAGCGCCCAGCACAAATGAAGCTTGAGGTTTTGATTGCTGACATAACAACTAGCGCCAAACGTAAAATTGGTCGAGATTTTTGGAACGATAAGGCTAGTGGCATGGGAACTATAGGTGGAACTCCGTTTGATCTTCAGTCTTCTACAGATTCAGGATTTACTTTTAATATTGTTGGTCAAGAAAATGTTAATTTAATTGATCAGGCAACCCTAGCTACATTGGGGGTTAACTTGCCACCTGGTGCGTCAATATTAAGATATTTTAAAGGTGTTTTTAACGCCATGGAAGATACAGGTGAGGCACGTGTATGGGCAACTCCAAGTGTAGTTGCTACAGATGGAAAGATGGCAGTTATTGATATTACTACTCAGCAAATCATACCCATTGTTTCTGGCCCAAGTGATTTTTTACAGGTAACCACCAAGACATACGATTCTGGTGTTGGTATGAAGATAGTTCCACGTATATCTAGTCAAGGTGAAATTAATCTGGATATTCAACAAATACAAGTTTCAACGTTAGCATTTACTGGTGAAAGACAGTCAACCGGTGATCGACTACCAGTTTTAACAAAGCGAATGATAAGTACAAATGTTTCTCTTAAAAATGAAGAGACACTTATTATTGGTGGTTTACTTGACGTACAACATGGTGATCAAGGAAAAAATTTCCCAGGTATGAAAGCTGCAGGACCATTACTAGGGACCGAAAAACAAACAAGAGAGACCAGGGATTTGGTAATATTTATAACGCCAACATTGCTGCAAGAGCATTCAGATAACAAAAAAGTGGAGAGTTTTCTATGATAAATAAAAATTTAATTATTGGTTTAATGGTGGTTATCAGCCTAACAGGGTGTACTGCAAACGAAATAGCGCAAAAAAATACAACTGAAAAGATAATTATGCAGAAAGAGGCTGCGCTAAGCTCTAAGTATTTAAAGCAAGTTTCGATTATTTCAGGGCGTCTTGATGGTATGAATCAGGCAATCATTCAAGGATTGAGTGAGACACTTGATACGGCACGTTTGGCAAGAGAAATGGCAGAAAATGCAATTGCTTTAGCAGAAAAAAATCAAAGATTATTAGAGGAGCTTAAAGCTGGTAGTAAGGCTAATGCTGGCGCTAATGATAATGGAGAGGGTGAAGGTGAAGAGGATGCTGAAGAGGATGACTTCTAATATCCGTAATATTTTATCTATTACTCTTGTTTTATTTTCAACCCAAGTTTTAGCTAAGGTACTTGTCTATCCAACTACAGGGTTAAGTCTAGACGCCTCACCTGGGTTCTTAACGCAGGCCTCATTGCAATTCAAGCCAGATAAAGAGCAAGTAGCATCAGTCCGTTACCGTCTGTCAACTTTTCGAACAAATGGGTATGATGTTGAAAAGTCAAAACTAACAATTAAGAATTTGTACACAAGCAAGTATGAATCTTTGGATCGTTATCGTTTGGTTCTTTCAGGTAAAGAGGATTCCAATCCAGTTACATCGATATTTAAATTTAATCCTTCTTGGTCTGATATTCCTGGAACGTACACAGGGCTTTTAACTTCAGATAGCAACACTCCAGATATTCCAATCAACATTACCGTCAACCCGATAACCACATTGTCCATTGATCCAGAAAATTTTGATATAACAACTTCGAATGCCGACCTTCCAACAATTAAAGAGGTTGATGTTGTATTTTCTAGTAATAGTCCTCGTTGGGAGTTGTACGTTTCTGCCGAGGATTTAACTAAACATACGGGTGATAGAATTAACAAGGATAGGGTTTTTGTACGCATTAAAAATGATTCAAAAACACGATCATGGTTAGCTCTTAATAAACCCACTAAGTTAATTTCTGGTTATGCAACCCCTCCCACCAAAATAGCAACACTGGAATTTTTTGTTAACGTAAACAAGCTTGAAAAAATAGGTAATTATCTTGGAAAAATTAAATTTTTGGTAAAAAATAATTAATGATATGAAGGTGATTATTTTACAAATTAAATCAATTCTTTGGTTTTTTATTTTAGCGGTAGTGACCAGCCCTGCAGCAATATCATCAGATCAGTTGAAAGAGCATGCATCACTTGGTGTTAATGCATCAGTACCCCCTTATACGGCGGTTACCGTTTCAACAAATGAATTATCGTTTAGTGTACTAGGTATACCCGGGACATATACATCATCAGATATTGTCAAATTGACTGTAGAGTCCAATCAATCCGCGTGGGGTGTTTATGCTAAGTCATCAGATTTAATACATATTAAACATGGTATTCCGCCATTACCAGCTGATCGCTTATCATTTTCAGTTGACAGTGGAGAATTTAAACCGTTAAGTAATAGCATCTTGTTTTTACGTGGCACAATTAACCAAGAGGCTAAGCCAGTGAATCTGCGTTTTCAATTAACAACAACTTGGAAAGATACGCCCGGTATATACAAGGGTCGGGTCACGATTTCTTTTCTTAACAATCCATAAGGATATAGTGTTAAATACAAAAGTAATTTTATGGGTATTACTAACATTGCCCAATCTAGTAATTGCATTTGACTCTAATAGTGTGAATGTTGAGGTTCAGGCAGAAGTACACTCTAGTATGCAAATGCAGTGGGATAGGCTTTCTTTGAAGGATGAGCGCTATCAACAAGCAAAATCCAGGTTAAGACTAGATGATTCCTGGATGATTTTACCTTACGGTTTGCATGTTGAATTGCAAACGAATGATAAAAATCGAAATGTTTTTTTACATGTAGACAACCTTGTCTCTACTAATAAAATAGACAAAATTCAAGTTGATTCAATCTATATTTCGCATAATGGTAAAAATCCCGTATCTGCTAAAAAAGATCTTTTAATCTTAGACCCCCAGGATCGTGGCTTGTTAAAAACACATGTGCTATTATTTATTGTGAAAATCCAGCCTCATCATAAGCCAGGCTACTATCTAGCTAACTTTAAATTTATTAACAACACATTACCATGAAAATCTTATTGTTCATCTTATTTCTACCACTCTCTGCATATGCGGAGATGATGAGTTTTAGCGTATCACCAGGAATTGTAAAGTTTGAAACTGTACAGGGTAGTCTTAAGTCTTTCGATTTAAATTTTTTAAATCAAGGTGATAATTCACTTAAGGTCGATGTGAAAGTAATGGATTTAAAATTAGATGCTAATGGCGTCCCAGTTATCTCGAAAATGTCTAAAAAAAATGGACAGTGGGCTAGGTTTGTTGAGCTTAATAATAATTCATTTAAGCTTAATGCTAAACAATCTAAAAAATTAAATGTTACATTGAAAACTCCCAGGGGTGGATATGGGGGTGGTTACTTTGCAGTTGTTTTTAATACTAGCGTACCCAAGTCAAAGGGCGGTGGTAAAAAATCGAAAAACACAATGACTATTGGCGGTCAGATTCCAGCTTTGTTTATCGGTGAAATATCTAGAACAGGCACTCGTAAGATGAAAGTCCTTGAGGGTGCCATTAATAAAGCACCTTATACACAGGATAATCCTTTTAAATTTCGATTTTTATTAAAGAATAATGGCACAACGCATGCCAATGTCGTGGGGGATGTGCTGATCCGCCATAATAAAAAGGTTGTAGGGCGTGTAAAGTTAGAATCAGGTAGTGGTTTAGTTTTTCCAAATGGAGAGAGGTATTTTGTTGCTACTTGGGATAAGTTTACAAAGTATTCTAATAAAAAACTACAGGCAGAAGCACGATTTTCTTATTCTGGAGGTCGTGCCACTAAGAAAATGAGATTTACAATTAAATAAACAGGTGTTATAAAGCTGCTATTGTTTTTAGTATAGAAGGCACTTTAAGTCTTTAAATTAGTAAAGTTTAAATCCAATGCTAGAGTTGCGATTCACGCGCTGTGACAGTTAGATACACCGTTAGTTTATAGTTTCCAGATTGTGCAGTATAGTTTCCACTACTTAGTGCATAAACTTTAACTTGCGCTATATTATTTTGTTGTATACCGTCAACCCAGCCACCACCTATAGTTGGTGAAAATGCACCGATAGTCGCCCCAGGGCTGCTAGGACTGCTTATTGGTAAAATAAAATCTTCTGGAGTACCCATAGGCTGGATGGCTTCTGGCCCATAATGGTCAGATCCAAGATTCCAACTATTAAACGAAGCAGTACTACTAGTAAGTTGCTTAAGTAGATCAGCATCACTAACTCTAACACCTAGGGTTGTAATGAGATGATCATAACGTCCAGGTATTTCGTCGCCTGCAGCATTAACCTCTTGTTTATAGAAATATGGTGTAGTGCTCGCCACTCCCTCCTGTGTATATGATTGACCTATAAATTCAAAATCAACCCAGCCGTTACTTTCAACATTAAAATATCCCATGCTAATACCTGTATTAGCATCGTATGTACTATCACCACCAATGCCAATTGTGAGAGTCTGTGGAATATCTATGCAAAGACCTGAAGAGCTGCATTCGTCTAGTGGATTTAGGTAGGGTTTATAATTTGTTAATCCATTAATAAAACCACCTATCTGCACTGGACATATAGGTTTAGAGCTAGTTTTATTATCACAACTTTGCATATGGGTTAGCTCTAGCGCTTCAGATTCATATAAGCACCAATACTCCTTTTGAAAATCTCCAGGAGTATTCTGGACAATTTGATAAGATGTATAGCCATTGTATGCATAATTGTACGCAACATATCCATCATTCAGGACGTCAGTTGGGTAGCCTTCAAAGCCGTATGCATCCGATGGCTGACAGATGTAAGCTAAAGTATTGAAACTTAACGTTGAGAGTATTAGTAGAAAAAATATTTTTATAGTTAACATTATATAATTAAATGGTTATACCCAAATCATCAGTAAACAATTGCTGACTTGAGTTTGACTGATAGTTGTATGTTGTAAAAACAATTCATTGATTTAGCTGTTCATTAGCAGCAATATGAAGCGTTACGTTCATGGTGTATCTACCAGATTGAGCGCTATCAATAACAGATCCTTTAGAATAAAGTGTTAAGTTAAAATCTCCTGTATCGTTTGGCATAATAGAACCCCAATAACCATTCGGACTCAAGTTATTTGATTTTTCAGTTAACAATTCTGGCGAACCAGATGTCAAGCTTCCACCTTCCCAAATGTCGCCACGCATAGTTGCGGTACTGTCAAAATTGTCAATCGTGATACCAAACTTAGTATCTAAATAATCATATTGACCCACAATATGGTTATCTTTTGCATCAACTTCTTGTTTGTAAAAGCGAGGAATATCGACAATCTCATTATCCTCAGGAGAAATACCAGAAAAATCAATAGTAATTGCGTTGTTAGATCTGATTTTCCATGTTGTTGCTCTAAGTATAGTATTTATCATGGAAAGGTCATCATAATTGCTAGCTAGTTCTACTGTTAGAGTTTGCAAATGTTGTGAGTTGAGAGTGATCTGTTCGCTATCTGCAAAACTACCACTACTTGTGATAGAAATAAGTCCCGCTAAAAATAATTTTTGTAGTTTAACTAAAGCCATAATGTATTTTAAATGATTTCTAATTAGAAATAAATTACTCATCTATTTTTTTTTAAAAGTGTTAAACGCAAAAAAAAGCGCTAACCATCACTGGTTAGCGCTTTTTATATTGTTTAAGCTTTTAGCTTACTAATTATAACTCGTCTGTAATAGCGTAAGCATTAACTTCAGCAAGAGTAGCATCAGTATCACTAGCAGTATCAGAGATAATTTGTGCTGACTGCTCAACTGTAGTACCATCAGTATCAGTAGATGTTGAAGTAGCTACGTTCCACTGAGTGTTCTGCTCATTATCAGCAGTAAGAGTACCATAGAAAAGAGTATCTGTAAGGAAGCCCGTTGTAGCTGTTGCCGATTCAGCTGTTACAGCGGATACTGTTCTAGTGCCTAATTCGTTAGCCATAAACTGAGCGACAAGAGTAACCTGATAGTCACCTGATTGAGTTGTTGCAACATCACCAATACCTTTAGCGCTTATCGTCATTTCAAATCTTCCAGCGTCAGATGGCATGATAGTTCCAAAGGTTCCGTTTAAAGAGGTTCCGCCAGAGCCGATTAGAGTAGCTGGTGTTCCAGTTAATACTGAAGCATAATCACCAGTAGGGTTTTGACCATCTGTTTGTGCAGATATTCCTATTGCATCAGTATCAGCAACCGCACCTGCGCCAAATGTAGCAACACCTGTAATGTCGTTAAAACCTGCAATTGTAGCGCCATAAGTAGTCACAAGGTGATCAAATCTATTTGCAATAATTGAACCATCTGCACCAACTTCAGCCTTATAGAAGGTTGGTGTACCTGTAAGAGTGCCGGAAGCATCTGGAGAATCTCCAGTCATTTGTACTGTCACAGCATTGTTAGAAACAACGTGCCATGTTCTATTGATAACGCCATTTGTTTCTCTTTCAGTTACGTTGTTCGGTGAAGATACAGATAGAGACTGTGGGTGATTAAAACCAAGTGTTATTTCATCATTTTCATTGATATTTACGTTTGTAATAACACCAAGTTCGTCAACTGCACCTAATTCTGCTAATACTGAGCCAGAGAATAGTACGCTTGTTGTAAGTACACTTGCAATTGCAATTTTTAAATTTTTCATTTTTTTTCCTAATGTATGGTTATATTTGATAGTTTTTTTTGTTGATTATTAAATGCCGTCTTTTTCATCAGCAGTAATGACTGTTACAACAGTAGCTTGATAGTCACCAGACTGTGTTGCAGACGTGTCACCCGTTCCAGCAGTGTATAAAGTATAAGTAAATTCACCAGCATCAGAAGGCATAACCGCACCAAACGTATTAGTAACAGATACGGTTGAAGTATCGTTAGAGACTAGTGTAGCAGGAGCGCCTTCTGGAGATGCACCACCACCCCATTCTGCAGTGTCGGTTGCAACACTTGAGTGACCGGCTAGTGTCACGCCATATTTTGTTGTTAGTTGGTCATATTGACTCTCAATAAAAGCGTCTTTAGCATTAACCTCTTGCTTTGCAAGAATTGGTGTTGAAATTGCATTACCTGCTATGTCGTATGAAGAGCCTGTGAATTGTATTGTTACTGCATTATTTGATGTTACTTTCCATGTTGTTGATGTTGTGCCACCTGTTGCTGAAGATACTGTTGCAGTTGAAACAGTAGTGTCTCCATCACCAATTGCGATTGATTGTGGGTGGTCAAACGTAACAGTTAATGTCTTCTCTGTATCCCCATCAACAGCAAATGTATTGATACTGATTAATGTTGCAACTGATGCAGCAAGTAATGTTTTTGTATTTAAATTTTTCATTTTATTTCCTCGATTGTTTAGTTTTTTTATTAGTGGAAAGTATCTAGGGGTTTTCCTCTAGGGGTTTTCCTTGGTGTGTATTATACATCGATAATGTAAAAATGCAAACTATATGTCATAAATAAACCTAATAAAATATAGTTTTAACTATAA
>JYMV01045493.1_pt1 | contig 14824 bp, 23 predicted proteins | sample 338911 | NCBI WGS metagenome assembly JYMV01 (sample SAMN03354496, study PRJNA234377) | hydrothermal vent metagenome | biome: Deep sea; feature: Hydrothermal plumes at the Eastern Lau Spreading Center, Western Pacific Ocean; material: Seawater | place: Tonga | collected 2009 | depth 2000 m m
TGAGTGTCTTGAGTCTATCAATAGAGCCAACCATAGGCACTACATTCTCTTTTAATCTGTAATCTGACGATGTGCTGTATGAAGTTGATGAACCTGATGAGATAATATTACCAACATTAACATTGGTATTATAAAAACCAATCAGATTAGTCGAACCGCTTGTATTACTACTTATAGTAAGTTTACCTTCACTATTAAATTCCGCACCTTTTGAAGCACCTAGTGCATCGAAATCAGCAATATTAATACCCGTTGGTTTCAATTTTACTTTAGTTAATCCATCTGAGTGGTCAACGATTCTAACCGAATCAAAAGAACCACCAACTCTTATATCTAAATAAGGAGCGTTTCCTCTGAGTAGTGCAGTATTTGTACCAGATGAATCTTGTACCTTAATATCCTTACCGTTGTTATCAAGATGACCACCCAGTTGTGGAGTAGTATCATCAACAACATTAGCAATACCACCAGCAGGTAAGTTAGTTAAATTAGAACCATCACCATCAGTCATCAATAAAGTACCAGTAGCATCGGGAAGAGTTATCGTCTTATCGACTGAACCTGCACTCGTTTGTACGGTATAGACAGCACTACCACTTGCGTTACCTTGTATTTTTACCTTTGCCATATTCTATATCTCCTAAACGATAGTCCAAGTTGATGTACTTGGTACGGTTACACTGATACCACTATTAATAGTTATTTCACCTGCTGAAACCATGTTGTTGTTAGTGCCTATCGTATAATCCGAACTAACTACATTGGCATGTTCATAGCCAAATTTAGTTGTACTATTAGCATCAGTATCTAAGGTCTCCCAAGAAGGGTTGGTTGCATCTGTGGTTAAGTATTTACCTGCGTTACCTGTTTGAGTAGGCAGTGCATCTACATTTGTCCAACTTGCAGAAGAACCATCTGTATTTAGATACTTCCCTGAATGTCCTGTTTGGCTTGGCAATGTCTCTGCATTAATATCCATGTACCTAGCATCTGAAGCTGTCTTGGTGTAATGGTCAGCTAGAATAAACGTGCCAAATGAATGAATGAATAATGTATCGCCTACCGTAGCACCAGTGTCTAATATAACATTTGATCCATCTGTAGCTGTGTAATCACTAGCATCTAAGCGAATACCATTTAAGAAAACCTGAAGGAATCCTGCGTCATAAGTAGCTGTAAAGCTAGTTTGACCTGCTGTAGCCGAATGCTCTACCGAATTTTCAATACCATTAACTGACGAACCTGCGTTATTCCAGCCTGTGCCTGTGTAAACCTTCATTGTGCTTGCTGAGGAATCAAACCACAAGTCACCTGTTGTTGGACTTGTTGGTGCTGTTGCACCTGTTGAATAGGTCTCGGCAAATGAATTAACATCAGTTAAATTAGAAGCAACAGTATTAATGTTAGCTTCATTAGTATTTACTGCGTTGATATTCGTTTCATTAGTATTTACTGCATTGATATTCGTGATATTAGTGGCAACACTATTCACGTTCGCGATAGAGCTTGCAACGCTATTCACGTTAGTTATACCTGCGCCTACTATATCTACATTAGCGATTGCATTAGCAACAGTTTCAATCTCAGAAGTTGATTCATTGAGGTCATTAGCTGTTGTTTGAATCTGTGCTAACTTGTCTTGAACGTCCTGAATATCTGTTGAAATATTTGCAACTGCTGTTACGTCCGAAGCTATATTACTTACAGCCTGTACCTCAGAATCGATATTAGCAACGTTTGTAACTGAGGTTATGTTCTGACCCACTGTATTAACATTAACTATGTCAGTTGCCACAGCCACAATCTTAGCTAGGTTGTATGTATTTGCAACTGTCGTAACGTCAGCTATATTGGTGGCTACAGTCTGAACTTTAGTCAAATCTGCCGATACTGCAATTACATCGGCTATTGAACCACCAACATTTCTTACATCGGCAATATTAGTCGAGACTAAATCAATATTAGATAGATCACCTGAAACAGCTTGAATATCGGCTATGTTTGCCCCTACTGTATCAATATGAGCTTGGTCTACTGTCGTTGGAGTTGTACGCTTCCATGTTGAATTATTAGCGTCATAAACCATCAATACATCATCACTTGTATTGAAGAATAGCGCACCATCAGTTGTTGTTGATGGACTGGATGAGAATGTGCCTAGATACTTAGAAGTAAAATCAGCCAGTGTAGCTTCTGCACTTGTTTTGGCTGTTTCAGATAAAGATTGAGCAAGCTCTGAGCCTACTCTTGCTGTTTCTGCGAGTGTTCTGTCATTCTGAATGACACCAAACACCTCATACTTCATTTGGTCTTCACCAATAGTATCGTTGGCTATCGTACCATCATCTTTTTGAATTAAGGCAATATTAACCCTAACCTCATCAGTCGTAGTAGCTAGATTATCTAACTCACGATTAATCTCAGTGCCTTCGGCATTGAAGTCAGGCAAATCTGCGAAGTCTTGCTGTCTTACATACTGTACTGGTTGTGCCATATATTACTCTACCTTCTGAATAAATTGGGTAGCCAAAGAAGGCGAACTACCCAAACTGTGCTTATGTTGGACTGCCTATAAATCCATCCTCAACAGCCATGACTTCATAATTATCAGAGACACCTTTTGATTTTAATTCTCGCATTAAATCTGCTTTTCTTTTATAAGGTGTACCATCTGACTTAGTAAATGCGCTTACCTCAATTGGGAGTGGCACTTCTAATTCATCATCGCTAACAAGACAATCATCAAACGCTTTCTCGAATTGTCCTGTTTCATAAAATCCGTAAATAAGTTCGACTCGCTTGGCATTTCGTTCTTTGTCTGAACCATAAAGGTTTCCTAACCTCTTAAATTCATCTTCAGGTGCTTCAACATCAGCTCTTATGCCTGAATCTCTATCAAGCACTTCGACTGATTCTTCACCAAAAGCAACTCTTAGAACTGCTGTTTCGTACATAGGCATTAACTTGTCTAATGCTAAAATACCTGCTTCTTTATATACCTTTACCCTTGCTAATCTTACTTCCATATTTCACCTTCTCTTTTTATTTAACTAACAATACATTGCAAAATTACAACCTATTGGTGGTTAAACAAAAAAGGGCGAGAGCTGTTCACATTACTCCCACCCCTTTATCATTTACGCTATGGTAACAATGCCATGTGCGTTCATGCGATTACATGTCAATGAATACTTATCTGTCATACCAAATGACGCTACAAACTTGTCAGCGTTACGTGGTGGAGTTCTAAGTTTCATGTCGTGACCATCCATCTTACGAAGCGTTAAATGCTTAGTATTGATGAAGTAACAACGCTTATCCCATTGATTAAGTGGTGAGCCTAAAAGCTGTAAAGCTTCAAACTGATAGTCAATAACTAATGGAACACCTCTAAACGTTAAGTCTGAGATTGCACCATCCATTGATGAACCATCGCTTGTAGTTGTTACGTTACGAACGATTTGACCTGCTGTAGCATCGCGGTAAGCATCATAGAAGTCTTGACCAACTAAGATAAAGTCAGGTTTGCCACCATTCTTTGAACATGCTCTCCATGCTAATTCCATGCTAATTAATAATGCAGAACCAGTAGCAGAGTTCAACGTTGCGTGGTTTCTCCACCATGTCGAAGTAGCACGATCAAAACCACCAACAACGCCAGTTGTAGGGTCAGTTGCAATAATTGCGTCCAAACCTGCAATCGCGTCAGGGTCTTGAGTACCATCTTGATGTAAGTTAATGTCAGTTTGATGCAACATGCCATCACGTAATGAAGTCATCTTTTCACCCATTAGGTTTACTAATGCTACAGCTTCGTCAGGTGTTGCCTGAGCTTTAGCGTTATCAACGTCTAATGTGATACCAGCAGATAAAGCTTCATCCTCGTCAATAGTAAAACCATCGAAAAATGAAGTCCAAATCCATTTGGAGTGAGATACTGGGTCAGAAGTACCATAAGTTACTGTATCTGATCCATAGAAGAATTGACCTGAAGAATGACGTTCTTTACGAATTGGCTCATTAATGTACTGTAGCGTACCTTTAAATGATTTCTTCTTAGCGTCTAATTTCTTGATAAAAGGTGTCTCAATATCGATTTGAGACACTGGTGTTTTTGAGACGTAACGGTCTCTTGCGTAGTTACTAGCCTTAACTAGCTGTGCTGATGAAATTGGCATATTTGCCCCCTTATATAAATTAAATTAAACCTGTGGACTAATTCCATAGGCTTTCATCTAATTCGTACAAGAGAGCGTGAACCTCTTAACCTTATCAACGCTACTAGAGAGCGACTCTAGTGTTACGACTTACGAATTTGTAACCCTTGCCATCCTATATATTTTTTCAAAGGTCTTGAGGAGAGCCATGAGAATAAGTCAAAAGTACAAGGGTTGAGCTGACTATACCATAAATTTATACTAGATGTAGTGTTTTTTAAAATAAAGTTTACTATATGTAGTATTTTCTAGGATTTGAATATTTCATTCATCGCGAATGCCCTATCAGCATCTGCATCAGACAGATTTGAGCTAGAGTAGTTAGAAACACTCCTACCTTGATAACCTGCACTCATAGGGGTGGATGTACGCCTTCTTGAAGGGATAGTGCTTAGAGCATTATATCTTTCTTTGATAACTGGCAACCACGCTTCAGGTGATAAACCTTCCTTGGCAACACTCTGAATAATCTTCATAAAAGCAGGTTCTTTAGCTTTGAAGTTAGGGTCAGTGCGTGACCATTCTTCTGCCATAGCTTGTATTTCATTAGCTCTGCCTTCTATGTACGCTTGTTCTTCTCTGTCTTGTCCAGCTTCATACTCTTGCTTCTGAAGTATGTCCTTCTTCATATTGTCTTCAGCTCGCCTTTTTGCTTCGTTGTTTGCCCATTCCTCTGTCATATCACCATCTTCATAGGCTTCTTTAAGGTCAGAATGTTGCTGGTAAGCATCAGGCACATCACCAATACGTTCTGATAATGACTTTTCAATATTCTGAAAGAACTTACGCGCTTCTTGTAAGTCGGCAAAGTTAGAACTATTCGCCTTAGCCATAATGTCAAATGCTGAAGCTATCTCTTGATTGTTTAAGCCAGTAGTTTCAATTTGAGTTCTAAAGTTACTGATTATCTTATCTTGTGTATCAAATTTTTCAACCAGCTCTTTGTTACTATGCGTTAGTTTTTGGAAACGTTCACGAGTACGCTCATTGCTAATCGTTGCTAAGAACTCCTCATCAGTTGGCTCATCAGCCTTAGCTTCTTCTTCAGGTGTTTCGTCAGATACTTCTTCAGATACTTCTTCAGGTTCTTCGTCAGGTTCTTCGTCAGGCTCATCACTATCTTCTTCAATAATGTCCATTGCCATTTCAGGCGTTAGTTCACTATCATCCTCTAAGTTACCCTCAACTGATTCTTCAGGAACTTCTGTAACTTCATCAGCTACTACCTCATCGACTACTACCTCATCGACTACCGCTTCTAATTCATTCTCACTCATGCCTTCTTCTCCTTAATTATTATTGTTGACCAACCATCGCCATTAATTGCTCAGGTGATAGTTGTTGATCTTGTTGCATTCCTTGTTGTTGCATTGCTGGTGCTGTCTGTTGTGGAATGTACTTGTGAATATCGCCTTTGATGTCGAACCTCTCCATCGTCTCTTTAAGCATTTCTTCCATTGGTGTTGCGTCTTGACCTGCACCACGTAGTTGATATATCTGCTGTATTAATGGTTGTAGTATTGGTAATAAATCAATCCAAGTTTGTCGGTCTTCCATCTCATCAGGCTTGCCAGTTGAACCAGCACGTACACTGACGTTACAGAAGTTATAAATATGTTCTGCTTTCTCTTTACGTTGCTCAGGTGAACAATGATATTCAAATGACTCGTCATACCACGTAGCACCATTACCTGCAATTCGTCTAATCATGTCTGAGTCACAACCCAAGATGAAACACTGCGAAGCGTAATTGGAAATGTCTGAGATAAAATCTTCAAGCGTATCACGTTGCTCTGAGATTCTCGTTGCACGACCATTATTCATAATGGATGCTTCTGTTGCTGTCTTAGCCTTCAATACACCACCCATATCAGCTTCTTGTAAGCCTGATACAATCTGCAAGTCACGCATTATCTGAGCTGTGTCGTATGATTTCGGGTCAATCGGAATATGAACACCAGCTTGTAATGACTGCTCAATTGGTCTGCCATCAGTTGTAATAGATAACACTTCAGCTACTTCTGACACTGTGAACTTACGAATATCCTTTTCAGTTAAACCACTAGCAAGGTAATGTGGCTTATTCATTTCTCTATGCTTCTTTAGCTTGGTGCGTGTGTCTGTGTATTCATCTTGCAAAGGAATCCATTGCTCAAGGTCTGTTAATGGCTGGAACTCATCCTCTAACTGGTTAAATGCCAAACCAAAGAAAGGATACCAACGCTCACCAACAAATTCAGGTGTGTAGCTTTCTAATGGTGCTTTCACCCCTTTAACGATTACATGAACACGATTCTGTTCTTTATCCCATACTTCAAATACTGCTACTGGTGAAACTCTGTCGTTGCGCTTATACATTTCACGATTCGTTGCATCGTTCTCTAAGTAGTCATAGTCCTTCTTATCTTTACCCCATACGTGAGTTTGCACGCCAGTGAGGTCAGCATCAGGATAACGACCTTGTAATTCTTCTTTGCTAATCCATAGACGTTGATACATACGCTTGGCTTTGTGCATATTCGAGAATCGACCAACACTAGGATGGATGAATATGTCCTCGAAGTCCACATTGTCAATCACTAAACCCCTAGTTATTTTGATCTCAGAAGTTTCGTACACGCCTTTCTCAATTTGACGTAAGCGTTCAGCACTTAAATCATCGTCAGTATCTTCTAAGTCATGCTCAATACCTGCGCCAATATGTAGATTATCTTTTGTATCAGATAATGGATTTGTCGCTAGTGGAGTTGAATGTGCATGTTCTTCGAGGTGAACTTTCACCCAACCAATTGAACAAACCTTTGCACTTCTTACTGAGTTCTTGAAAATATCTTTAGTGTCAGACTCACGAAATGAATGGTTTAAAACAATTTCTAATGTTTCTGAAAAGGCTTTTTTCCACTCAGGGGTATCGTACATGTCCACATCCATTGTCATTTCACCAGCTATCTTGTCGTTGACTGATACAGTTATCTCAGGTGACTTAGCATACACATGTGGAATTAGTGACTGCAAGGTTGAGTTAATCAAGTTAGTTTTAACTTCATTTTCACCGAAGTTCTCACCTTTGATGTACTTACGATTGTTCTTAATCTTTTTAAGAATGCCTGATTCTTCGTTGCGAATAAACGCTATCTCATCAATTTCTTCATAGTATTGATTGACCAATGCTTCTTGTTGTTTTGGGTCGATTGTCTCTACCTCAGCTACGATTGTTACTTGTTCTTCCATTTCCATTTTGTACCCCTATGTTATCCATTATATAAATGAGCAAAACTGCCCTCAACAACCCCACTGTCTCGTTCTTCCTTTCTTGGTTTCGTTCTTCGACTGACTAACGAATCTGTTACTTCATCCCACGTATGGTCTTCTTGTGTTGTATCAATGTCTTCACCATTCTTCGGGTCACGCATCATCACTGGCACTGTTCTTACAAAGTGCTTACAGTTATCAAACACAAAGAAGCCATCACCACCAATGACCTTTCCACGCGCATCTGTCTTTGAATTGTTTAATCGAACTACTAGCTCATGTGCTTTATCAACACGATAACCATGACCACTATTGCCCTTCTTGGCTGGCTTGTTAAAGTAAATGCCAGCTCTAATGAAATGCTCACTCACACCAACAGTTGCACCATTGCTTGAAGGTAAGTCACCTATGTTGTTTTTAAACTCAATGCCTTTCTTGCGTTCAGCTTCATCCATCTTTAACATCTGCTCTGCTACTTGCATTGCTGTCTCATGTGTACCTACGTTAGCTTCACCACCCCAGCCATACAATTCACGATAACGATAAACATTGCCATCGAAGTCTTGTGCGTACCAGCCAACTGAATAAGGCTTATCGAAACCCCAATCCAATCCTCTCCAGCGTTTCCAACCACTAGGAATAGGAAATGCTTTAAGCAAATGAATCTCAGGCTTCCAAATGTTATGAAGGTAAGCACCACCAATAGCACTTAAAGGCTTTTGCTGATACAGGCTTTCCCAATCTCTACTTGGTAGTGACTGTCTAATCGCTTTTAGCTTATTCAAAGGGTATCTTTCTTGCCACAAAGCATCGCCTGATTTACGCCCTATTTCATCTTTACCTTCAGCAATGGCTGGCAAAGTGACAATCTCCCAATTCTCGTGCTGTTTCTCTCGAAGCAGGTAGCCAATCAAATCATCTTCATGCCAGCGCGTTCCAATCAATATGATTTTGCCTTCAGGCATCAATCTTGTATAAGCGTCAGCGTTGTACCAATCCTTTGTGCTTTCCCTGAATGTGTGTGACTCAGCTTCAGCTCTTGATTTAACTGGGTCATCAATCAGCAATAGGTCAGCACCTTTACCAGTAATAGCACCACCAACGCCTACTGCGCTCAGTGAACCACCATCTTTTGTTTCAAATTCAGTCTTGGATTGTGAATCATCACTTAGTATTGAGCCAAATATCGATTTATATGTGTCTGTTTTCAATAGGTTACGCACTCTACCGCCAAAGCGTTGAGCTAATGACGAACCATAAGCACTAAGTATCACCTGACGTTCAGGGTTGCGACCTAAGAACCAAGCTGGCATTAACTCACTAACAATCAATGACTTTGAATGTCTTGGTGGCATTGAGATGATTAAACGACTGATCTCTCCACGTTCCATTGCTTCAAGTTTCTCAAACACCAGCTTATGATGTTCAGCTATCTCGAATTTAGGAAAGCACATAACGCTAAACGCGCCTAAAGATTGTCGTGCGAATGAAATTACGTCTTGACTCATAAAAGCTTTTTCAAGTTATCCCTTTGCAATGTCGTTAAATCATTAGTAATATCAATAGACACAACCTCTGCTGTTACCTCTGTGGCTCTGCGCTTTGGTGCGACATACTGAGCCAGCTCTTTGCTTGCGTTAAACTCCATGACCTTGTCACCTTCCTTCTTCGCGTCTATTGCCAGCCTTGCTAAACTTTCTAAAGGGTCATAATTAAGTTCTGCCAGCTTCTCAGCAACATTTAGGGTGACTTTGTTTTTAGTACCCTTTTTTCTGCCACCAGTTTTATTACCCTGTTTATCCACGTCTATACCCTTTCTAACTTAGACCTATCTCATTATCAGGATGTGACTCGTTCAGAAGATACTCAACCTGTTGCAATATCTGCTCATATTTATAAGTTTCTGTTATCTCTTTAGATTGCTTAATACCTTGGTTTGCCATCGTCTTAATCAATTCCAGCTTAACCCTACATTCTTCCATCGTATGAATCATGGTGCTTTAACTCCCATTGCTTCCCAATACAAATCATTAGGGTGTGGTAGGATAATTCCTAGTTCAATCATTGCTCTGTCTATGCGTTCTAAATACTCAGTAAATCCCTTAATCTTTAACTTCTTGGTGCTGGGTATCTTCATTGAGCCATCGTCATAAAATTCTTTATCGATATGGTCGCACTTAAATCTAGTGTGTAAACCCTTATGCCATTTGCCATCTTCTAAATAATCAAGCTTAGGCATACCAGTCTCATCATCGATATGAGATAACCACAGCCAGTAAAGTTTGTTTTGCTTAACTGAACGTGTTGCTTTATCTTCTCGTATCTCGATTATTGCTTTATCTGAATCAGGGTATTGACTAAAGTGACTAACCACCATTGACTCAATAATATTTCGTTTGTCCTTACTGCGTTCAATAACTCTTTTCACTTAAACCTCTCTGAGTGTTTTTTAATTGCTCGTGTTGTAATCAAATGATGTCTTGCGTGTCGCTTTTGGTTTTCAGTTAATGTTTTGCCATATTCTTTCAGCGCTACTGGGTCTTCTTCATCCATCCTTTCACACTTAGCGTTAATCTCACCTTGCGTCACATCAACCCCTTTTCAATCCATCGTTCTTGCGTTTTAATCACACCTCGAAGGTGTATCAACTCTAGCCAATCGTTTTCATAATTACTGGCTTTGCGTGAATCTAAAATATCATGGCAACTGGCACATGCAAAACTGGCATGCACGTCAAAAGATTTGAGCGCTAAACCTGCACCATTCAAGTGAGCTAACACAGTGGTAAGATTTTCAGGTGAAACTTGACAACCCTCTAATCTAATCATGCAAGGTTCACCCCTAGCACTCTTTCTTAGCTTGCTCATTTGAAACAGAAGCCCATGTTTTTCTGCCTGAAGAATAATGCTCTCGCATGACTTTAATCAAGCTCTCATTTTCCAAGCCACGTACCCATTCGATAACAAACTTTGGTATAGCGCTTTCAGGACAACCACACGTTAGCCAACCGATTACATGTGTTTTTTGCTCACCATAATTCATATAACTAAAATCTAATGCCCATTGCTCTTTAGTTGGCAACTCTGACTTCTTTTCTTCCAGCATGTTTGACTCAGGAATCGAATTAACATGAGTAATATTTTCAAGCAATTCAGCTATGCCTTCTTCAGCAGGATAGTTAGGGATGCTTTTCATCACCTTCGAGTGTTGCAACAAGTTGTAGTCTTTCTTTTCTTCCAGCAAGAAGTCAATAATCTTTTCTGCCCAAATGTTTTTCACACTCATTTTGATCTTGTTGAATACGATTAACTCATTAACTATCTCATTCGCCCTTTGGTTTGCATCCTCTTTTGTCATTACCTTCCCCTATGCCAGTTTTAATAATTCTAATTCGCCATTTTCAAAAGCATCAATCACAGATTGTTTTACCTCTCCGTTCTCCCAAGCTACAATGCCTTGCTTCTCAGCTAGGTTCGCAATCGATATTAGATTCTGACCAGCACTTCTATTTTCAAAAGTACCTTTCTTATTGCTTGGCTTATCAAACGAATAATCGTTTGTGATGGTGCGCCATTCTTTTCCCATCATTAAATCCGTCACCTGCCTGAAGTTCATCTTTTGCTCTGTTGCAACAGATTTAATTTCTTTAATCATCTGATTCAGACCTTTTAGCGTTTTCAATGGAGCTTTAATCTCTTTGCGATAATCAATTAACTCTTTAGCGATAACTTGTTGAGATTCATCAAATTTAGAAATGTTAATCCCTTTGTATTTAGTGACTGTTTCCTTCTGATTGTATTTAGTGATTGTATTGGGTGTCACTGTGCTACTAGGGGGTGTCACTGTGCTACTAGGTAAAACGTCCTGTTTGACACTAGGGGGTGTCACTGTGCTACTAGCTGGTGTCAAATTGACACTAGGGTCAATATCCTTTCGTATAGCCTTTTGTGGGTCATTGACAGTGTAAACATTACTTTGATTATCTTTATTAGACAGCTTTCGTTTTTGAATGCTTACTAATCCTAATTCAGACAGTGTATTAACACTGCGAATGGCAGTTGATTTTGAGCAGTTAGCCAATTTAGCTATCGTTTCATAGCTTGGATAACATTGATTCTTATCGTCAGCATAATTAGCCAACAACAGTAATATTAATTTATTTACTGGTGATACATCTTCCACCTTTACCACCATTGCCATTGCATCAAAACTCATTTAATCCCCCTAATTGAGAAAATAAAGTAGCCTTCACCTTTCTTAACCACGTTTTTAATTACTGTGCCTTTGAGAACACGACTGTCATTAAATCCGTATTTCTTTTGCAAAATATCTTGAAGTGGTTTAATCGGATTATCCCAATCAGCCAAAGTATTTAGTCCAAACTCAAAATTGATCTCTAAGCCACCCTCTGCTGGCACTTCGTAAGTATTAGGCAACAACAGCATTACTTCTTGTTCGTAAGCTTTGTAAGCAGGTGTCTTGTAACGCTTACCCTGCCAAGCTTCATTGACGCTCATTGGCTTAATGTGTATTTGTATCGCTGGCATTTTCTCTAGCATCCCAAAATAAAGGGCAATTTTCATTACCGTCAGCCATCAATTCAGGCTCACCTTCGATTAATTCATGTTCACGAAAAGTTAGATTTGTTGTTACTCTGTGCGCTAGGCAATAATGTGCGCTAGGACAGATAGACTTGCAAACTTTGTTCAAAATTCATTCCCCTCGTTAGTTATGATTTCCAGTAGTTAGTCAGGATATAAATCACGCCTTAAAATGTGACGTGTGACAACACCATCGGTAAATCGCTCAAGACCAAGTACATGCTCTGCGCTGACCCTTCTTTGACCTAACGCCCATTGCTTAACTGACCCTGATTGCACCCCTAAATTAGAGCCTAAAGCTCTGTAAAGGCTTTCCAAGCTAGGGTATTCAAGCCTATCAACTGCGACCAACGACCAATCTCTAAAATTCATTTGTTTATCCTTTAAAACCGATTATATATGATATGTCTATATATTGTATCTTAATGGGTCGTGAATGTCGAGGTAATTGATTGATAAATAATGAAAATTTCAGGGTAACAAATACAATTTGTATATATAATGGGTTTTATCTATACATTGAAAAGACACAAAGGAGAGGGGTTAAAGTGGATTTAAGTTGGGTTAAACGCGCCAAGAAGCTAATGTCTGAACAAGGATTTTCGCAAAGCGACTTAGTGCCAGTTCTCGGATTTAAAACTCGTGGTGGCATAGGTCACTTATTCACTGGTCGCAATGAAATATCTGTATCTCAACTCAACAAAATTGCCGACTTCCTAAATGTCACACCTCAGTACCTTACCTATGGTGGAGAGCTTAATCGCAATGTTGACGCTAGACTACTGACTGAATGCTCTGACGTAGTTCGCAACCTTAACATGGAATATGACCTCGACCTGTCTGAAGCACAGCAGGTCCAGTTAGTCATTTACGTTTACAACACAGCACAAAAAGAAGAAGGTGTGGAAATGATAAGCAAAAAGCAAATCGTTGAATCTGCCCACCTACTAACCTCTCTAGCCTAACAACTCCCAATTAAATAAATGTCATCAAAAGGCATTTTGACGTATGTTTCAAATTAATAGGTCATTTTCACACCAAATACATTTCGTACACATTATAATAGTCATACTTTTGAGGAGAAAGTTGGTAGCTGGCTTTCAGCTACGGTCTAATATTAGGCTTATAAGAAGGAAAAAATGAAACACATAACTACTGAGGAGCTTAAACAATCTGTTTTAAGTAATATCGGCAACCAAGACCAACAAGATAAATTTTCTAAACTCATAACTTACAGCGCTTTGTCTGTCTCGTTCTTTGTAATAGGATTTGCTGGCTGGTCTGCTGGTCATGCTCAAGCTCAAGCTGAATGCGTCCACGGACAAAACATGAATAGATCAATGCACGAGCAACACCTGCAACAAAACCCTGAACTAGCTACTATGCACCAATTTCAGGGGTATTAAATCTCTTTTTATATGACTTGTATCTAAATATAACTTGACTGGATACTACTTGTATGCTATAATAGAGTTGAATCAAAAATTTATTTGGTTCGATTTCTGAAAGGAGATACAAATGAAGGTGGTCCAATACCAAGCAAGTAATCAATCAGTCCGTCATGGGTTGTTTGTAACTGAAGGGCGTAAGTGGTCTCAGTTAATTCTAGTTGAGCATCCTATACGATTAATCAAAGTGCCTAATTCTGAACAGCGCAATATGGCTGATATGGATTACAAAGTTAGTAAGGCTAAACGAATCATCAAACAAATGGTTAAAGTCTATTATGGTACTATTCGCAATGCACCTAAGAATGTGCGTGCAGTTTTAAAATAGAGGAGAGTGATATGAACATGATAGACAGACTTACTTTCAAAAAAATAATGGGTGATGAAGAAAGTGAATTATTTGAGATAAGTATAACTTCAAGAAATAATGAGACTTATTACTGTGATGATTTAGGTATTGAACATTGTGATACCTATGCTGAGTTTAAACTTGAAGTATCAAAAAGAATTTAATTGGGAGAGTGAAATGAGTGATTGGAAAAAAATTGATCTTGAAGAAAAAAGCTATATATTTATGCAAGGAAAGGTGTGTGAATGTAAAGATGAAAAATATGTGGTGATGAATATTGGCGAAGATGGTGATAAGAAGAAAGTCAGTGTTTGTACCAAATGCCAAGGCGAAGTGAAAGGCTCAATGCCTGAACTTGACGCTTTCTTTCAATAGGAGATATAAATGGCTAAAAAATTACTTGATATTGAATACAAAGAGCCAAAGACTCTTGACTTAGATAGAGCAGATTTTGAATCTGAAGAAGCTTGGAATGAATTTGTTTCAGAGCCACTTGGGATTTCAAATACTATCACTCGAATTAGAGTGACGGTTACATCCGTTGTAGAATTTAATTGGGAAGAATAATATGAGCTATGAAAACGAACCTACGCAATGGGAAATTGAGGACTCGAAGGCTGACGCTGAGTATGACACTAAGAAAGATAAGTGCGCTCACTTTACAGATGATGTTTGGGATAAAGTCTCAACCATGCCAACTGCGTATGCTGTGATGTATGGCGAAGAACTGATGAAAATTGCAAATCAAACTATATTCAATAAATCAACTGTTGCTGACATTTGGGGCAAAGATTTAGGCAAATCGTCTAAGCTTTTTGACGTATGATGTGGATACGGAATGTATTGACTTTAAGAGTAATTGGATATAAAATGACTAAAAGATACAGCGAATCATTCTTGAAAATTTTTAAGACAGATAAGAATGGTGACTTCACAGATGACCGTATTGTTTTATTC
>JYMV01045589.1_pt1 | contig 14824 bp, 16 predicted proteins | sample 338911 | NCBI WGS metagenome assembly JYMV01 (sample SAMN03354496, study PRJNA234377) | hydrothermal vent metagenome | biome: Deep sea; feature: Hydrothermal plumes at the Eastern Lau Spreading Center, Western Pacific Ocean; material: Seawater | place: Tonga | collected 2009 | depth 2000 m m
TGATCAGGTTGTTTCTAGCGTTGAATAGCAGAGATTTAACAGTCAGCAGCAGAACCACCGCGGGTCAGAGCGTCAGGACCGGCGACTCAATAGCCAAGGGGTCCTCACATGCGTACGAGCGTTGGGGTCTGTACCAGTTGGTTCAGCAGCTGGGCCATCCTCAGGTATCGATACGCTTGTGGGACGGCTTTAGCATTCCGCCTCGTCAGGGAGAATCGCTGGCGACAGTCAAAATTCACAGTCATCGGGCCCTGAGACAGTTAGTCCTGAAAGGCGATGTTGCGTTTGGTGAAGAGTTTGCAGCAGGCAATATCGAGGTCGATGGCGATCTGGTCGATCTGCTGGTTGAAGTGTATGGCAGCCGGGCACGACAGCGGTCATTTCTTGGACGTGTGCTTAAACTTCTATTCCGCAATAGACCACGCAGTAACACACTGCAGGGCTCACGTGACCACATTCATCATCATTACGATATCAGTAATGCATTCTACAAGTTATGGCTGGACTCTGAGATGCAGTACACCTGTGCCTATTTTCCGGAGCCCGATATGAGTCTGGAAGCGGCACAACAAGCCAAAATGGATCACATCTGTCGAAAATTGCAGCTTAAATCGGGTGACCGGGTGGTAGAGGCGGGCTGTGGCTGGGGATCACTCGCTCGACACATGGCACTCCATTACGGTGCCAAGGTGACAGCCTGGAACATCTCTCATGAGCAAGTCAGGTATGCAACCGAGCGGGCAAAAGCAGAAGGGTATGATGACAGGGTGCGCTACGTGGAGGATGACTACAGGAACGCCAGTGGTGAATATGACGTATTCGTATCGGTAGGTATGCTGGAACACGTAGGCAAACAGAACTATTCAGCTTTGGGTTCGGTAGTTGACACGTGCCTTGCGGCAGATGGCCGGGCGCTGATTCACACGATTGGTCGAAACCAACCGAAGCTGATGAATGAATGGATTGAACAAAGGATATTTCCGGGTGCCTACCCGCCGACTCTACGAGAGATGATGGATATTCTCGAGCCAAACAATTTTTCAGTGCTTGATGTTGAAAATCTCAGGCTGCACTATGCGCGCACACTGGAACTTTGGCTGGCGCGTTATGACGAAGCCAGCAATGAAGTGGTCGGGATGTTTGACCCGGTGTTTACTCGGGCCTGGCGACTTTATCTGTGTGGATCGATTGCCGGCTTTCTCCACGGATCGTTACAAGTCTTCCAAGTTCTGTTTGCCCGCGGTCAGGACAACACCATCCCCTGGTCAAGACAGCACCAGTATCTCTCCTGAGTGGCAGTTACAGCAACGATGCGCCGCGTCTACACTGCTGCAACGCTGCCGGAAGCGCACCTGATCCGGCAACAACTTGAAAGCGCCGGTATCAGTGCTCAGGTATTTAACGAGAACGCGCAAGGCGCCATCGGAGAACTGCCGGTCACCGATGCCTGGCCGGATGTTTGGATCGTTCAGAATCATCAGTTTCGTGCTGCCCGGGCAGTGATTGAGCGTTACGAAGCCAGCCCGGAAGACGAACAGTTATGTAATTCTTGCGGTGAGATCTCCCCAGGCAGTTTTGAACTGTGCTGGCACTGTCATGCGCTCCTGCCGACACAGGCTTGAGGGCGCGTCAGAAACCGGCTCAAGAACTCGATAAGATCGGGCAGTTCGATTTCGGGGGGGTTAGTCGCCCAATCTGTCAGACTGGGCTGGTGCGGCGAAAACGGTTCAATATAGTAAAATCAGGCCACCCGAGATCGGACTGGCCGGTCTTGGGGTCGGATATCAAGGACAATGGACGCACACGAACCAACTGAACTTCGGACCGGCGAGACCTGGTTGCGCCTGGCGGTGATGCTCGTTTACTTCTTTATGGTGTTTTACGTGGTGAAGTTCCTGGTTGGAGTGAGTATGCTCTTTCAGTTTGTGTTGGTCGTCTTCAGGGGCTCAGTCAACATCCGACTCAAAAAGTTTACTGCGGATCTCAATCTGTTTGCATACAGCGTGCTGCAATACGTATCTTGGAACACCGATCAACGACCTTTCCCGTTCTGTGACTGGCCCTGCGCGGAGGATCTGTCCGTGCCCGCTAAAGATCGGATGAACCGTTCGATAGACGAACGATACGACCCACAGGCCATCGAACAGCAGGTCCAGGACTACTGGTTGCAGAATCACAGTTTTGAAGTGACTGAGGACCCTACCCGGGAAAAGTTCTACTGCCTTTCGATGTTGCCCTACCCCTCAGGCCACCTCCACATGGGCCACGTGCGCAACTACACCATCGGTGATGTCATGAGCCGATATCAGCGCATGTGCGGTCGTAACGTGCTCCAGCCCATGGGCTGGGATGCATTTGGCCTGCCGGCGGAAAATGCCGCGATCCAACGCAAGGTTCCGCCATCGGAATGGACCTACCAGAACATAGAGCATATGCGAGGGCAGCTGAAACGCATGGGTTTTGCCTATGACTGGACACGAGAAGTCACCACCTGCCGGCCCGAGTATTACCGGTGGGAGCAGTGGTTTTTTACGCGTCTCCTAAAGAAAGGGCTGGCCTATCGGAAAAATGCAGTGGTGAACTGGGACCCGGTTGATCAGACCGTGCTGGCGAATGAACAGGTTGTCGATGGCAGAGGCTGGCGTTCCGGTGCAGAGGTAGAGAAGCGAGAAATACCGCAATGGTTCATACGGATCACAGCCTATGTAGACGAACTTCTGGAAGAACTCGACCAATTAGACGGTTGGCCCGATTCTGTAAAGACCATGCAGCGAAATTGGATCGGCCGGTCGGTGGGCCTGGAAGTGGATTTTGCACTCGCTGACGGGGGGGATCCGCTGAGGATTTTCACCACCCGGCCGGACACCCTTTTCGGCGCCACCTTCATGGCGGTTGCAGCCGACCACCCACTGGCGCGCGAAGCGGCCGGCGGGAACACAGCAATTGCAGACTTTCTCGAGCAGTGCCGAACTGGAGGTATCAGTGAGGTTGACCTTGAAGCAATGGAAAAGAACGGCCTGCCACTGGGTGTGAATGCGGTAAATCCTCTCAGCGGAGAACATATTCCAGTCTGGGTCGCGAACTTCGTGCTGATGGGCTACGGTACCGGTGCGATCATGGCTGTTCCTGGCCACGATGAAAGGGATCATGCGTTCGCGCAACGTTACGGGCTTCCTATACAGCAGGTTATTGCTCCAGCAGACGGCAGTGTAATTGACGTAATGACGGCCGCGTGGGTAGACAAACAGAACATAGTGACGGTTAATTCAGGGACGTTTAGCGGTCTTGATTATGATGCGGCCTTTGAGCGCATTGCCGATCATGTCGAAGCTTTGGGCATTGGCCGGCGCCAGGTTAATTATCGCTTGCGGGACTGGGGAGTATCCCGGCAGCGCTACTGGGGTTGCCCAATTCCAGTCGTGCACTGTGAACATTGTGGAGACGTCCCAGTCCCAGATGATCAACTCCCGGTTCTTCTGCCGGAAGATGTCACATTTATGGGCGTACAGTCACCCATTAAAGCAGACCCACAATGGCGGCAGACAGCCTGCCCGCAGTGTGAGCGACCCGCAGAACGTGAAACCGACACGTTTGACACTTTCGTGGAATCCAGCTGGTACTACGCCCGCTATTGCACACCGGGTGCCGATGCGATGCTGGATGAACGCGCCGATTACTGGCTACCTGTAGATCATTACATCGGTGGTATAGAACATGCGGTGATGCACCTGCTGTATTTTCGTTTCTGGCACAAACTGATGCGCGATGCGGGTATTGTCAGCAGTGATGAGCCAACCACGAAGCTTCTCTGTCAGGGGATGGTTCTGGCCGAGGCGTACTATCAGGACAGTCCGGAAACCGGTAGAACCTGGATCCGACCCGACGAGGTACGGGTCGAGCGTGACGAAAAAGGGAAAACGATCAGCGCGGTGTGGTTGCACGATGGCACAACGGTTAACCCCACAGGCTGGACCACCATGTCGAAGTCCAAAAACAATGGCGTAGATCCGCAAGACATGGTGGATCGTTACGGTGCCGACACGGTGCGTCTATTTACAATGTTCGCATCACCTCCGGACCAGACCCTGGAGTGGAATGACGATGCTGTTGCGGGCTCATTGCGCTTTCTGCGGCGGTTATGGGCGCTGGCCCATCGTCACCAGTCGTGTCTTTCAGACGTAAACGACGTAAATCAAGACCTCGAATGGGACGCCGAAACCCGTGAGATCCGTCGACTGGTCTATACAGTGCTCCAGCGAATCAATCGGGATATGGCACGGAATCAGTTCAACACAGTGGTCGCCGCCAGTATGGAACTGTTTAATGGACTCGATCGTTTTGAGCCCGGCGAGGATCCTGCCCGTCAATCTGCGCTGCGTGAGGCGATGGATATTCTGATACGAGTGCTGTCGCCAGTGGTACCCCATATTGCGCACAGTTTGTGGCAGCTCATGAATCCGGGCGCTGAGCTTCTCGATGCAAGTTGGCCAGAAGTCGATTTCACAGCGCTGCAGGCATCCACCTGTAAGCTGGCTGTTCAGGTTAATGGAAAACTGCGTGGTCAAATCGAGGTCGCGATAGATGCTGATGAACTGCAGATCCGAGAACAGGTGTTGGCCGATGAAAAGATTGGTCGCCATATAGGTGAATCAGAGATCAAACGATTTATCGTGGTGCCGCAGAAACTCGTCAATGTGGTGATCTGATGAACACGCCAATCAAGGGGGCGGGGGGCGGTTTCATCGTTGACAGCGGGGTCGCGCCACTGGGCAGATACAAAGTCCAGATCTTGCTTGGGGTCTTATACCTCCTGCTCCTGGCAGGGTGCGGGTTCCACCTGCGCGGTGAGATGGTGTTATCGCCCGTACTGACCGCACCCTATGTCAATGCGGCTGATGCCGAGTTCAAAGCGGATCTCACGAAAGTCTTAAATCGCAGTGGCATCATGGCAGTCAATGACCCCGACAATGCGAGCGCTATTATCGATCTTGTCAGTGTCAAGTATGATCGTCAGGTACTGTCTATAAACAGTCGTGGACAGGCAACTGGTTACATTCTGACCTATGAAGTACTCTGCCGCTTTGTGGATCGGGCCGGTCGTGTTCTTACGAGCCCCGCCCGCCTTAAGCTAAGCCGGACGCTGGAGTACCAGAGCACCCAAGTACTGCAGAAGAAACAAGAAGAAGATGCCTTACGTGCACGTATGCGTGACGACCTGGTGCAGCAGATCTTGCGTCGCCTCAACAGTGTGTCGCAAGCTCCCCCTGGAGGTTTGAAAACAGAGCGTTTTTCTTGATGCCGGCAGGAATAAGGATGATCAACTTGTGCGAGTAAACCCATCTGCACTCGCTGCCCGGCTGGAGAAGGGACTGGTCGGTGCCTACGTTTTGTTTGGTGCCGAACCGCTAATGCTCGAAGAGGCGGCCGATCAGATTCGTGTGGTAGCACGTCAGGCAGGGGTTGATGAAGTACGTTCGTTGACCGCCGGTATCGATTTGGAGTGGTCAGAATTGGATGGCAACGCTCGTTCGCTGTCATTGTTTTCGAGTCGTCGTCTGATCGAAATCCGGTTACCGACGGGTAAGCCGGGTGATGCTGGTTCGAAGGCAATGCTGACCTATTTGGATGAGAAAGTTGAAGACACTATCCTGGTCGTTATCGCGGGGCGGATCGATAAGCGGGGTCAGTCCAGCAAATGGTTCAAGGCCATGGAAAAAGAGGGACTGGTAGTCGAAGCCCGAGCCCTGACACGCGATCAGTTGCCGCGATGGATCGAGCAGCGTCTTAACACTCAGAAAATTGCCGCGACTCCAGGTGCAGTCCAAAGGCTTGCCTATTACGCTGAGGGTAACCTGATGGCCGCAGCACAGGAGATCAGTAAACTGGCACTCGTACTCGAGACTGGCGCGACGCTGGACGAGAAACGACTGGATGAACTTACCCAAGATCAGGCCCGTTTCAGTGTCTACAATCTGGTGGATACCGCACTGTCGGGGGATGAGATCAGGGCCCTGCGCATATTGAGTGTGCTACGGCGGGAAGGCACCGAGTCGGTGCTGTTACTGTGGGCCTTCGCGCGCGAGGTCCGGACCCTGGAAGCGATCTCAGCTGCGCTTGCCGGCGGAGAATCACAGGCGGCCGTATTCCAGCGCCATCAGGTTTGGCGCAGCCGTATCACTTGTGTGAAAGCCGCGCTTAGGCGTCATCCCCATGACTACTGGGCGGCGTTGTTGTCTCGACTGTGCCAGCTGGATTATGTGGTTAAGGGTCGCAAAAGCGCAGCCGGCAATGTCTGGGCTGAGCTCGAACAGGTGCTGTTGTCGGTTTGTGGTATAAATACCGTGTCTGGAAGTTTGACTTAACACATTGAAAATATGAAAGAAGCGCTCGACAGTTGCATCGATCTATCACAGTACGTTCGCAACTGTGGTAGGGCAGCCCGCACGGCCAGTCGGATTGTGGCACAAGCGTCGACGCGTCAGAAAAACGAAGCGTTGTTGGCTATGGCGCAGGCTATTGCCGCGGGTCAAAACCAGATTCTGGAGCAAAACCGCCTGGATGTTGCAGCCGGTACACAGCAGGGGTTGGCTGACGCGCTGCTCGACCGCTTGGAACTGACGCCTGATCGGGTCGCGTCAATGGTACTGAGCCTGCAACAGGTTGCGTCGCTGCCGGATCCGGTGGGCGAGATCAGTGATATGAATCGCAGGCCTTCTGGCATCGAGGTCGGCCGCATGCGGGTGCCTTTGGGTGTGATCGGCATCATCTATGAGTCCCGGCCGAACGTCACAGCTGATGCAGGCGGGTTATGTCTTAAATCGGGGAATGCCGCCATTCTGCGGGGTGGCAGTGAGGCGATTCGATCTAACCTCGCCATCGCTGGGTACCTGCAAGAAGGCTTGCAGGCGGCAGGCTTGCCTGTGTCGGCCATACAGGTGTTCGACAACACCGACCGCAGTGTGGTGGGTGAGTTGCTCGGGATGTCTGAATTTGTCGATGTCATTGTGCCACGCGGTGGTCGTGGCCTTATCGAACGGGTGAGCCGTGAATCGACAATACCCGTAATCAAACATCTCGATGGAAACTGCCATGTTTACGTTGATAGCGCAGCGGATATCGACCAGGCTGTCGCCATTGCCTTTAATGCCAAGTGCCGGCGTTACGGTGTATGTGGCGCAATGGAAACCTTGTTGCTGGCAGAATCCGTTGCTGAAAAGGTACTGCAACGTTTGGTTCCCAAGTATCGGGTTGAAGGTGTTGAAATCCGCGGTTGTGAACACACCAGGCAACTGGTGCCCGACGCGAACGCTGCCACCGAGGAGGACTGGGGCACGGAGTTTCTGGCTCCTGTTCTGGCTGTACGGGTGGTCGCAAACCTCGATCAGGCAATTGAGCACATCGAACGTTATGGTTCTGGCCACACCGATGCGATTGTGACCCAGGATCTGGAGACCAGTCGACGCTTTCTGCGGGAAGTCGATTCCAGTTCGGTCATGGTTAATGCATCGACTCAGTTCGCCGATGGTTTTGAATACGGGCTTGGTGCGGAGATCGGAATCAGCACAGACAAACTGCATGTCCGCGGTCCAGTTGGATTGGAAGGGTTGACCACTCGAAAGTTCATCGTACTTGGCGCTGGTAGTGTGCGATCCTGAAGCCTCGGGAGCAGCCGTCGTCGACAGAACGGATACGAGTCCCATCATGGGTATTTTTGGGGGTACATTCGATCCCGTACATGACGGTCACTTACAGGTGGCCGATGCGGTCAGGCGGCAACTGCCGATGGACAAAGTGCTGTTTATCCCGGTTTCGGTACCTTTGCTGAGAGAAGAACCGCTGGCCGACCCTGTCCACCGACTTGAAATGGTTCGCCTCGCAGTTGACGGTTGGCCAGGGTTCGAGGCAGACGACCGGGAAATCAGGCGCGCGGGGCCATCTTATACCGTGTTGACGCTTGAAGAACTGAGACAAGATTGGCCAACGCTGCCGCTTTGCCTGATTCTGGGAATTGACACGGTTTTGCGTCTGACCGAATGGTACCGCTGGACCGAATTGCTGGAACTGGCCCACATCGCAGTTATGGGCCGGCCGGGCTGGCGTTTACCTGCCGTTCTGCCCGACTGGTGGATACAGGCCAGGGCCGACACGGCCGATGATCTGGTTAAGCGCACAGCCGGATGGGTCGTCTGTGTCGATGTTCCCCTGTTGGATATCTCATCAACGGGTGTTCGTACTGAGATATTGCAGGGCACAGTGAATACTGAGATTTTGCCCGAACCGGTCGCAAACTATATTAAGGATAATGCACTGTATGGCTACCACAGCTGATCCCAGCGCTTCAAGCACAGAAGATCTCAAGGCCATGGTTTTAGCTGCACTGGAGGATGCCAAGGCCAACGATATTCGACAACTCGATGTCCGGGGTCTTACTGACATCACAGACTGGATGGTGGTGGCCAGTGGTACTTCCACGCGTCATGTACTCGCCCTTGCAGATCATGTACGAACCCAGGTGAAGGCGCAAGGCCTGTTGCCCATTGGTACCGAGGGCGAATCCGGCAGTGACTGGGTATTGTTAGATTTTGGTGATGTTGTGGTTCACCTGATGCTACCCGATACCCGGGGGTTTTATGACCTGGAAGGATTGTGGGACGATCGTTTGTCGAGAGTGGTGCAGCTCACACGGGACGGACAGACTGACCTTTGAATTGATGCGCCTACTGCTTATTTCTGTGGGCCGGCGTATGCCGACGTGGGTTAATGAAGGCTTTGCTGACTATGCACAACGGCTTCGGGGTTCAACAGATGTGGAGCGGCTGGTTCGTGAGGAAGGTGAACGTTTACTGTCGGTGGCTCCACCAGACTGCAGACTGGTTGCACTGGATATCATGGGAAAACAATTGTCCAGCGAAGACCTTGCACAGAAACTCGGCAACTGGATCGATCAGGCTCAGGATGTCGCACTTCTAGCCGGTGGAGCCGATGGCTTGTCTGCACAGGTGCTCGAACAAGCTGCCGAATGTTGGTCATTGTCCAGATTCACCCTGGCCCATTCCTTGGTCCGAGTGGTTATTGCTGAACAACTCTATCGGGCCCACAGTATTGTTATGGGGCTGCCTTATCATCGGACCCGGCGACCGACAAAAAGGACCTGACTGTGCCTCTGTGCCTTGCATCGGCTTCTCCCCGGCGGCAGGCCTTGTTGAATCAGATTAAGGTGCCTTTTACGGTTCTGGTTGTCGACCTTGATGAGACACGGTTACCGGATGAACCCGCAAATCAAATGGTGGTACGCCTTGCCAGCGGTAAAGTCAAAGCCGCAGAATCCTGGTTTGCCGAGCGCGGCAAATCAGTGCCACCCATTCTCGGAGCGGATACCTGTGTCGTGATTGACAAGGAGATATTGGGTAAACCGGGTTCGCGTCGTGAAGCGGCCTGTATGCTCCACAAGTTGTCAGGCCGGATGCATCAGGTCTACACGGGCATCGCCTTGGCGTCGGGCCCGACCACCCAGACTCAGACAGTCATGAGCGAGGTGACATTTACACAGCTAACGAGCGTTCAGATCGAGAACTACTGTGCCAGCATGGAGCCTTACGATAAGGCCGGTGCCTACGCGATACAAGGTGTGGGTGCAACATTAATCAGCCACATCAGCGGAAGCTACTCGAATATTATGGGATTACCTCTCCACGAGACATACGCGCTGTTAACTAAGGCCCGTCTGGTCCCTGTCATCAAATAGTGCAGTCGGTGACTCGCGTGAACAAAACGTTGACATGGTTGTGATGTGATCACTCGGCAATTAATCGTAATCTTATTACTGAATCTGGCAGGTGGTGTCCCGAATTTGTTTGCGGGTCAGGGCATCCCCGAGACATTGCTCGAGCAGCCGATATTTGCTGAGGATTGGCCTGCTCGGCGCACGACTAAAACCGTACTTTCTCTACCGCCGGTCAAACAACTGCTGGCGCTATTTGTTGAAAACCCTCGCCAACAAGTGACCATCCGTTATCCCGGAGGTGACAAGGGTAACGCCTGGGCACTGGAGTTGCGCGAATGGTTGGTCGCATTGGGTATTCCATCGAGCTACATCGTGCTGGAACCCGGCTCAGGTGGACAAGACCGGCTGCTATTGTTGCTAGAGGTCGGTGACACGTGATTGTCTATGCGATGCTATCAGGTCGACAACTCAAAACTAGGACAGCTTGAACGGCGATGAAAGTGGCAGCACTGCAGATGAATTCCGGTGAAGTGGTGGACGAAAACCTCACGGTCGCCGACGGTCTGATTGGTCAGGCGGTTGAGTCCGGTGCCGAGTTTGTTGTGTTGCCGGAAAATTTTTCCCTGATGACCGGAAATCATGAAGTCAGGCTTGCTGCGGCCCAGCGTGGTCTGGAAGCTCAGCGCTTTCTATCGGAGTTGGCTAAAAAACACAGCATTTCACTGGTGGGGGGTTCAATTCCACTGGCAAGCACTGAAGGAAAGGTCACGAACAGCTGTTTGATGTATGGCGCAGGCGGCGAGTTTCTTGCGCGTTACGACAAGATCCATCTTTTCGACGTTGATGTAGGCGGTGGAGAGTCGTATCAGGAGTCAGCTCGAACTGACGCTGGATCCCAACCAGTGCTGGTTTCCGTGCCCAACACCCAGGTGGGCCTGACGATTTGTTACGACATGCGTTTCCCAGAACTCTTTCGAACGCTGAGCGAGCGTGGTGCTGAAGTGTTTACCGTTCCGTCCGCTTTCACTGTACCAACAGGACAAGCGCACTGGCATGTTCTGCTGCGTTGCCGGGCGATTGAGAACCTTGCCTGGATCATCGCGCCGGCGCAGGTGGGGTGTCATCCGGGTGGGCGAGAGACCTTCGGCCACAGCCTAATTATTGATCCATGGGGTGAGGTTGTCGCTGAGCAGACCGAACCCACGCCCCAGGTGGTGTTGGCCGACATCGATCTTCAATCGGTTCGAGACAAACGGCGCCGCTTTCCGGTGTTGACCCACCGCCGGCTATAAACACGTGTAGTGAATCGGGCGGTACGCGTGACGAGGCTGGTTGTGAGATGGCTCCGTGATACTCTAAATAAACAGATTGACGTTAGCTTCTCCAGCGTGTTCGAAGTAGGTCGCAGCCCCGCCGATGTCGATGTTATCGATAAAATCTTCTCGCTTCATGTCAAATAAATCGATGGTCATCTGACAACCGATCAGTTTTGCATCAGCTTCGAGACACAAATCCCGAAGCTCTTCAATCGTGGCCACGCCTTTTGACTTGATGGTATTTTTCATCATGGCAGTCATCATTGTTTCCATCCCGGGCATGGCTGTACCCAGAACCGGGAACCACTTGTTCATAGCCATCGGCATGGGCATGCCGGGATTGCCGAGAGGGCTGACTTTAAGGTCGAGCTTTTTCTTGAGCAGTTGCAGTCCGTAAAAGGTAAAAAACATGGTCACCTGGTAGCCCAGTGCCGCAGCGGTCGAGGCTAGAATGAAGGGCGGGTAAGCCCAGTCAAGTGTGCCTTTTGTTGCTATGATGGTCAGTCTTTTGGAATCCACGGTTTATCTCCTTCGAAGTGGTGTCGGATCCAAGTCAGATATTGTCAGTGGGCTCGGTTCAAGCGATTTTTTTCAGCATGAAGTGGAACTCGCCGTCGAGTTCTGAAGAGTCCAGCAGTTCGTTGCCGGTCTGTTTTGCGAATGCCTCAAAGTCTTTTACGGATCCGGGGTCGGTCGCCATAATCTTCAGAATCTGACCACCGATCATTGTGTTCAGGGTTTTTTTGGCCCTGAGGATGGGCAGGGGGCAGTTGAGTCCGCGCGCATCGAGTTCCTGGTCAAAGTTGGACATATCGGTTGCCTTTACACGAGTTGTTTTAGGTTCATGGCTTTAAAACGCCAGGCATTACGAATTCGGTTGGTTGGTCGGCGCCTGCACCGCCAAATGGCTGGACCAGTCTACCCTTGTCAGACGCGGGATTCACGGTCAATTCGCATCAGTCACTGAAGAATAATCTAATCTTAAGATTAATCGGATCGATGACCTGCGAAAAACAGTAAAAAAGACCGTAACGGGGGCGATATGTGTGATCCTAGAATCCACGCTGGAACCAGCGGTCACCGCTGGCGGGGGTACAATCAGGCCGTGAAACCATCTCTTCCCAAGGCGCTATTGCAGACCAGTTGCTGTTTGATTTTCGTCGCTGTGGCGGTGTTGCGCTGCCCACTGGCTGGCGGCGATGAACTGAGCCGACTGGATGGTGATGCGCTGAAGGTGGTGGTCACTGCCGAAGAACAGGCGTTAGGCCGCGAATTCATCCGTCTGGCCCGCACGCGCTTGCGCTTGATTGAAGACCCTTTGTTGGTGAACAGTGTGGACCGAATTGGAGCTCGCTTGGGTCAGGGCCTGAACGTTGAGCCGGGCGTCATCGGGTTCCATCTGGTCGATAACCCCGCGATCAATGGCTTCGCGGGTCCGGGCGGTCAGATCGTTTTGTTTACGGGTCTGATTGCAACCGCCGAAACCGAGGCAGAATTTGCCTCGGTGATCGCCCATGAACTGGCCCATGTTACCCAGCGCCACTTACCGCGAATGATCGAACGTGCTCGCAAGCGGCAGATACCTGCGACGGCTGGCCTGATCGCTGGAATTCTTCTTGGGGGTCAGGCCGGTGCGGCCACTATGGCGGCGACCAATGCCGCAGCCCTGTCGGATCAGTTGAGCTATACCCGCACATTTGAACGTGAAGCAGATGCCATAGGTTTAAGAATACTCAGTACCGCAGGCTACGAACCGCAGGCGATGGCGCGGTTTATCCAGCGTTTGGCACAAGACACCCGGTTTCAGGTAAACGAGACACCCGAATATTTTCGCACCCACCCGCTGTCACTCAACCGGATCGCAGAAATCGAATCACGTGTGGTAGGTCATCCTCAGGAAGCAACATCACAGACGCTAGAGTATCTGCTTTTTCGGGCGAGAGCGTTGGCGAGATACGGCGCGGATGCAGAACATCTGGCCGCCACTTTTCAAAGCCAGGCGGGAGCGGACATTCCAGAGGTGGCAAGTGCTGGTCGTTATGGCCTGATGCTCAGCGGCCTGCGTACAGGGGCCTATAATCAGTCCGTTGAGCTGGCCCTGTCACTGCGGGCGCAGTCACCCAAGAATATTTTTTATGTGGTGGGCTTGGCCGAGTCACTGCAGGCGACGGGTGATCTTAACAGTGCCTTGAAGCTGCTCGCTGAAGCGACGACGACGGTACCGGATGATCCAGTAGTTGCGAGTTATTATGCCGATATGTTGATCAAGGCCGGCAAACCTGATCAGGCCAAACCGGTGATTCGTGCCGGACTTCGGGCCTTACCACACAGCATGCGACTGTTCAAACTGTTGGCACGCGCTGAAGGCGAACTCGGCCGCACCGCAGAATCGTTTCAGGCACTTGCTGAATACCACTATCTTTCAGGCGAATTGCAGACAGCGCTGGCCAAGTTGACAGCTGCGCTGCAGTACGCGCAAGCGAGCGCTTATTTGACGGCGAGTATTACTGCTCGGCGATCTGAGATATTGCAAGAAGTCGAGCAGGACGACTGACCACTGCACGGTATGTGGTGTGGTCAATCTCCAAACAATATCAAGAACCTACTCAAAGTCGGTTACCCCGCCCACAAAATCAAGTGGTATCGCGGTGGCATGTAGGACTGGGAGATCCTCGGCCTGAGCACCGTAAAGCCCTGAGCGGACAGAATTGTGTTATCAAGAAGGGCTTGCTTGCCCTTCTTGATGCACGAGAACTCCAACATCCCAACAGTTACAACATGAACAACGTGTACAACGAGACCATAGACCAGCTCGAAAAACTGGGTATCGATAAGGACTATATCCAAGGATGGGCCGGTGGATACTTGGGTAATCCCCAGCGCGAGGAACAGCGGGTCACCGACGCCTATAAAGCCGGTTATGAAGATGGACAGAGTGGTGTTACAGATAAGGCCATGAACTGGCAAAGTAGCTGAGTACTGGTCCCATTAGTCTCAACGCCAACTGATCTACGTCGGTTTTGGCTGCCTATCGAGTGCAGCCGAAGAACCCAGAATGTTGTGCATCGACTGCTGCACTTGATCGACAGCGTCTTGAGCATCGATCTCGGTGATCTGATCCATGACCCACCGATTGGTCTGGTCCTCTCCCATGAGTTGCTGGATCTGTGCACCGAAAGTTCTCAGCAGGCCATATCCCGGGCCATCTTGCCCATAAGCACACTGGCTATAGATTTTGCTGCGCACATTGAACGCGTCAATAAAGGTCTCCGTGTAGTTTCCTGTCCCCAGGACATCTTCGGCGTTCCGGTGAAGGTGTCCGGCGCACAATTGCGCAAGCTTGATGACAAAGCGTTCCCGATCTGCGAGCTGTAATTGCGTCGCGCTGATACGATCACAGACATGAATCAGAAAAGCCAGGTATTCGCTGATCACCGTGACCCGCTGTGTATCATCGCGATAGTCGAATGCCTCTACGTGGAGTTTCTTGGTACTGTTGAGAGCAACTTGCCAGCACACATAAGCAACGGCACCAGCGTTTTCCTCTATTGAGACGGGATGGTCACGCGCTGGCCATCGATCGCGTATTCTCACAACTCATGTCTGCTGCGAGTAACCGGTCTTCTAAGACGCGCGGTTTCGGTCTGAGGTTTATCGATGAGATCCCTTTTCCTCATGCGCGAGGTCAACAACTTGAGTTGCAAGTTCGTCGAACGTTTCGCGATACCACTTGATTTTGTGGGCGGGGTAACCGACTTTGAGTAGGTTCTTGATATTGTTTGGA
>JYMV01030150.1_pt1 | contig 14823 bp, 8 predicted proteins | sample 338911 | NCBI WGS metagenome assembly JYMV01 (sample SAMN03354496, study PRJNA234377) | hydrothermal vent metagenome | biome: Deep sea; feature: Hydrothermal plumes at the Eastern Lau Spreading Center, Western Pacific Ocean; material: Seawater | place: Tonga | collected 2009 | depth 2000 m m
GATTCTGATGCATTTGGAGAGTTGCGAGAATGAATGCAACACTTCCCCTTCTGTCAAAAATGATTGCAATGCCTGCTGTGCCTGTCGAAGAGGTATTGCAAAGTGTGAACCTCAGTTGGGCTGGATTCATCTTATGGATGCCATTAATCTCGCTTCTCCTTTGTGGTTTATGCGCAATGATGAAGGTCAAGACAAAAGCGCCTGCAATCATCACGGTGATTTGTTTGGGCACATCTTTTGTCTTGACGTGCTTCCTTTGGCAGAGTTATGAACAGCCTGAAACAATCTACCTGTTGGATTGGTTGCGGGTTGATTGGGTGGGTGGTTCATTTGTCGCAAACTTCTCACTGTACGTCGATTCCCTCACATTATTGTGGATGCTCTTTGTCACAGGGCTCGGCACACTGATTGCATTGTATGCCAGTGAATACATGGAACACGATGTAGGCAAGGGATACACGAGATTCTTTGCAGGTGTCAGCATCTTCCTCTTCGCGATGAGTTGTTTGGTCATGGCGGACAATTTACTTGTCCTTTACCTTGGTTGGGAAGGGGTTGGGTTTGCATCGTATTGGCTCATTGGATATTTTTATCAACGTCCCTCCGCAGTTGCAGCAGCGAAGAAAGCATTTATTGTCAATCGTATTGGTGACGTCGGGCTTGCACTTGCGATTTACCTCATCTGGTCGACGTTTGGCACAGTGCAGTACGACGAGATTACAACGATCCTAGGTGGAAATAATTACGAAGTTGAGTATGGAGGATGGACTGTCCATGCGATTCCTTACCTTCTCATGCTTGCAGCCTTTGGTAAATCTGCGCAACTTCCCCTCTTTGTGTGGTTGCCTGATGCGATGGAAGGTCCAACGCCCGTTTCCGCATTGATTCATGCCGCAACAATGGTCACCGCGGGCGTGTATCTCATCATTCGAACGTATCCACTCTTTATGTTGGATGAATATGCCCTTGATGTTGTGGCATGGGTTGGTGGACTTACAGCACTCGTTGCTGCAACAATTGCGATGGCGCAGTATGACATCAAGAGAATTATGGCATATTCAACAGTGTCCCAACTCGGGTATATGTTCCTTGGGTTAGGCGTACTTTCTTCGTACGGTGCCGCGTACCACGTCTTTACACACGCATTTTTCAAAGCAGTCTTGTTCCTCACATGTGGTGCAATTATGCACGGTTTTGCAGGACAACTCGACCTTCGTCGCATTTCAGGATTACGAAAAATGAAGGGTTGGAAAATTGTCAGTTACACCATGTTGATCGGGTGCCTTGCATTAGTCGGGTTCCCGTTTACAAGTGGGTATTTTTCAAAAGACGCAATCCTCGCAGAGGCGTTCATCACTCAGGGAGTTGGTTTCGAATTTTTGGGTTGGCTCGCACTCTTTACCGCTGGACTGACAGCATATTACACATTCCGAGTTTGGTTTAGAGTGTGTGCAGGTCCAGTTTCGTACGAACCGGGCGATGAATTGCATGGCGAGAGTCCCGCATCTTTCCGCCCACACGCACCACGATTCATCATTAATTTTGTGCTCGTTGTCATCGCACTTGGTGCCATTCTTGCAGCCTTGCCGTACTTCATGCCAAATGAAACTGAAGGCATTACTGGTGGGTGGATTGCAGATATGGTGCACGATTCACACGGACGTGCTGGGGTGCAACAAGTTGCTAGCGCTGATGATCACCATGTGTATTTGTTTGGTATGCCAGTTCATACCGCGATGTATGTCATCTCTGCAATAGTTGGGTTCATTGGTATTGGTTTCGCGTTGTACTTCCATCTCCTTCGTCGAAGTGCAGCGGACAAATTACGTAGTAGATTGTTATCAAGTCGAACGACTCGGTGGTTACCAACAGCTATGGAGCACAAATGGTACGTCGATGAAATCTACATCGCTCTTATCAGAACTCCACTTTGGATTCTCGGCAAAATTTTCTCACTCTTCGACCGATTTATTATCGATGGGGTACTCGTCAATGGCATTGCTGCCATTCCTCGAGTTGTTGCGAAGTGGTTCTCTCCTTTACATAACGGAGCAGTACAAAGTTACGGTGTGTCTATGATTGGTGGAGCAATTCTGATTGCACTTCTGATGTTGTACTTACCTGAAATTGTTGAATTTTTGCAATCGATGAATCAACAAAGTGGCGCAGAGCAAGCATCATCTGTGCTTGGGGGTGGACAATGAGTTTATGGGTACTCTTACTACTCCCACTCATCGGTGCAGCGAGTATTTTTATTTTAAAACCGAGTCTATCAAAATGGATAGCTCTTAGTGTTTCTACCATTGTGTTCGTCATAAGTATTTTGATGGCGATACAGTATGGGAAGTGGGGTACATCCTTAGATGGCTTCGTTTCTCATGTTCCATGGTTGAATTCCATGGGGATTACCCTCGACCTTGGTGTTGACTCCGTTGCAATGATGCTTGTGTTGCTCACAACACTTCTAACACCGCTATGTGTGTGGGGTTCATTTACAGCCATCACCAATCGAAAGCGAGAATTTTACGCATGGCTTCTCATCCTAGAGACCGCGATGCTTGGTGTATTTTCGGCGCAAGACCTCATACTGTTTTATGTCAGTTTTGAACTAACACTCGTTCCAATGTTCTTCTTGATTGCAATTTATGGAGGCAAGAACAGAGCACACGCGAGTATGAAGTTCTTCATTTATACCTTCACTGGCTCACTCTTTACGCTTGCCGGACTTGTGTATGTCGCTTGGCAATATCAACAAACTTCTATATATGGTAATTGGTCATTTGCAATACATGACCTCACAATCTTTGCAACAACATTATCTACAACAGAACAGAGTTGGATTTTGTTAGCGTTACTTGCAGGGTTTTCTGTCAAAATTCCTGTGTTCCCAGTGCACACATGGCTACCGCTTGCACACACTGAAGCTCCAACTGCTGGATCAGTTATTCTTGCTGGTGTTCTATTGAAACTCGGCACATTCGGAATCTACCGTTTCGTGTTACCAATGGTCCCAGAAGCAGTTGTTGCGTACGCTCCTGCAATCGCTGTACTTGCCATCATTGGCATCTTGTATGCCGCATTAATCTGCTGGGTTCAAGATGATGTCAAAAAACTTGTCGCATATTCATCTATAAGTCACCTTGGTTTCTGCGTTCTTGGCTTACTCGCGTTGAATCCAATTGGACTCGAGGGAGCGGTGCTGTATATGTTGAACCACGGACTTTCAACGGGTGCGCTCTTCTTCTTAATTGGCATGATGTACGAGAGGTACCACACCCGTGATATGAATGCGATAGGTGGGCTCGCGAAGAAAATGCCAGTATGGTCATTCTTCATGGTCTTCTTTGTACTCGCAAGCGTGGGATTGCCGGGGTTGAACGGGTTTGTGAGTGAGTTTATGTGTCTCCTTGGTACATTTGTCTCTACGCCATCAAACACCGCATGGCCGGGTGTTTTAGGACCTGAGTATGCAGCGATTGCAGCAATAGGAATGGTGCTCGCTGCGATGTACTTACTCATTATGGTTGGCAAAATGGTCTTCGGTGCATTGCGTGAACCTGATCAAACCGAACACCACGAATCACTACCCGCTGATCTCTCGCCAAGAGAAATCGGAATTCTGATTCCACTTGCAGTACTTTGTATTTGGATAGGCGTGCAACCCGCCACGTTCACTGATGCGATGCAAGGATCCGTTGAAGATGTTCTTTCACCATATCCAAGCATAGTGCAACAAGAAGAAATGCAACCTCAATCAACAGTACTCTTGAAGGAGGACCATCATGGCTGATCGAATATGGTTTCTCATTCCTGAATTGATTCTGCTCTCAGGTGCAGCAGTGTGTGCGATTGGTGGGCTATCCAATATTGCAGCACTACGAAGACGTATCGGTTTTGTTTCGTGCCTGTTCTTAGCAACTGCGTGTGCAGTTAGCCCGTGGATTTACACCGCTGAACATGTTGCGCTATCCACCGCGCTCTTCCCTTCTATTGGACAGTACGTCAAATTCTTCGTACCACTCATTGGCATCTTGCTGGTGATGACTTCGGGTGGATTGATTGACAGAAGATACGAACACGCTATTGCAAAAGGCAAAGATCGCTTTACTGCATTGCGATCGAGTGGTGGGGAGTACCATGCCTTACTCTTACTCAGCATTACGGGTTTGATGTTGCTCTGTGAAGCAAACGACCTCATTTGGCTCTTCCTTGCTCTCGAACTCGTTTCACTCCCAACATACGTTATGGTTGCAATCAGCAGGTGGTCACGAGTCGGTCAAGAAGCTGCGATGAAGTACTTCTTCCTTGGAGCAATTTCATCTGCATTGATGTTGTACGGTTTTGCGCTGTTGTACGGTGCGACCGGCACTTTTGTATTGAGTGATATGGCGAGTGCCTTCGCAACGCAACGAGTCGCTGGCGATATTGTGCTCTTTGGACAAATTGGTTTGCTCCTAGCGATTATTGGTCTTTGTTACAAAATAGCCGCAGCACCAATGCATCTGTATGCACCGGATGTATACCAAGGTGCAGCTTCTGCCGTCACAGCGTTCTTAGCATTCATACCAAAAACAGCTGGGATGCTTGCAATTATTATTCTTGTATCTCTTGTTGGATGGGAAGATCGACTTCCTCCCGTTGTGGAAATGACGCTTTGGGTTGTTGCAGTATTAACCATGTTGCTTGGGAATATCGGTGCATTATTGCAACGGTCTGCGAAGCGAATGCTTGGGTACAGTTCTATCGCCCATAGTGGGTATATGTTGATTGGTGTAATTGCTGGACCACCCTTAGGGTTAGTCGCGGTACTTGTCTATTTGATTATTTATGGCACAACGAATACCGCTGCTTTTGCGACCCTTGCAAGTCTGTCGCGAAAAGGCGAATCTATTGATTCACTAGAAGACATTGCTGGATTGCACCGAAGAAGTCCTGCAGCAGCAACCGCATTCGCAATTTCTTGTGGGTCACTCCTTGGAGTTCCACCACTCTTTGGCTTCTGGGGCAAACTCATGCTATTTGCTGCAGGTATTGCAGCTGGTCAATTGATTCTCGTGCTTGTTGCTGTCGTATCGAGTGCAATTAGTGCTTGGTACTACTTACGCCTCATAGGTCTTGCAATACTTTCGCCAACAACACCAAGAAGTGAGTCTGTATTGGTGACATTGCGTTGGCCACTCATCGCTGCTGTACTCTCCGCAATCATTGCTATCGGCGGACCATTTGCCTTGAAGTCCATCACAGCGGATGCTTCGCAGGCGATAGTCCGTCCGGAATAATTACGCAACGTGTTGGATGTTTTTTTTCTTTTTTCGAGAGATTGTCATTTGCAGTCCTACCCCAGCGATGGCGAGTCCAATCGTCGCCCAAACTAAGACGGTTGGCGTTATGGATGACATCTGAAATGGCGTCCAAATTGCAGAGGCGACTGTACGAATACCTTCAATCAGAAGAAAACTCCCAACAACCGAGGATACAAGTGCTGCAGAAAAGTAAGGCATAAACGTCGCAACAAGTAATCCGAATAATAGTCCCACTATGGCACTTCCAACAAGCATTAGCCTTGGACCAGTTGGAATTGCTCCCCACGCTGCGTTCGCACGTTGCATTCCAGAACGGACAATTCCTCGCGCGTCTTGAGTTACCATTTTTAATGTACGTATGAGAACATCCTCGGTGGAACTCAGTGTCATGCGTGTATCGGTATCCGATGTAGTGATTACTTGGGGTGCTGTTGCAGCTTCAACGACATCCTCAATCATTTTCTCAGCATTTCCCAAATCAGCGATATGCCATGTGATGACTGGCGAGACGATTGCAAAAGAGAGTGCAAGAATGAGAAGAATTGCAATTTTGGCTAGATAGACAGCGAGAATCGCTGAGACCACGCCGAAGAGTAACGCGATGATAAGCGGCGAAACGCCCACTGAAAGAGATGGTGCAAGAAGAAGCCCTGTGCCTGCTCCCAACAACCCAAAACTCAACCCCACTGCAGATTTAAGCAGGCGCCCACCTGCACATAGCAGGATGATGCCGGCAACTAGACAAATTGCGGGGACGATATATGGTGCGACGTGTTCCATAGGCTCTCTATCTATCGTCATTGGGAGAACCCCACGCCCCTTTTTCATCCTATATTTCAAATGTCCTCTGAGGCAACCACAGAGGATGCCTCAGAGGTAACCACAGAGGTTACCTCAGAGGTAATGCTGCTGTGTTAGCATACTGAAATGAGCATATTGAAGCGAAGACGTGTACATTTGGGAATTGCAATACTACTTGGAGTCATGATGGTACAAGAAGGGTCATTTGGACAAACGGGCGACGATCAAACTCCACTTCCTCCTGGTGAAGGGCGGAATCGTCTTGGCGAGACCACGAGCCCATATTTACTTCAACACGCACAGAATCCAGTGCATTGGTATCCATGGGGAGAAGAAGCATTTGAAGCGGCAAGAGAACAAAATAAACCAATTTTTCTTAGCATTGGGTATTCAACGTGTTATTGGTGTCACGTGATGGAGCGGGAAAGTTTTGAGGACCAAGAAGTTGCAGATGTCCTCAACGAACATTTCATAGCCATTAAAGTCGACCGTGAAGAACGTCCAGACGTTGACGAAATTTATATGACAGCGATACAAATGATCACTCGTGGTCGAGGTGGGTGGCCTCTCTCCGTGTTTATTGAGCCAGAAGAATTGCGCCCATTTTTTGGAGGAACGTACTTTCCAAAGAACAGTGGTGGGGGGCGAAGAGGCTTCATCCCTACGTTGCAATTTATTAATGAAAAATGGGAGAATGAATATGAAGGGGTGATTACCCAAGCAGGCCTCGTTGCAAATGCTGTAACAAGTCGCCTCACGACAAAACAAGAACCAGTTACATTGAATTCTAAAGTCATCGAACGTGGAGTGTCTGGTCTACTCTCAAGATACGATTCAGTCAGTGGTGGTTTTTCCGACGCTCCTAAATTTCCAATGCCAAGTTATTCAGATTTTCTTTTGAATGCTGGTTGGGATATTCCACAAGTACGGAATTCTGTCACCAACACATTAGACCAAATGTTTATGGGCGGAATGTACGACCAAGTTGGTGGAGGATTTCATCGCTACAGCACAGACAGTAAGTGGCTTGTCCCTCACTTTGAAAAAATGTTGTATGACAATGGGCAACTTGTATCAACGTACGCACAAGCGTATGAGAAAACAGGGAATCTAACATATGCAAAAGTGATTGAAGAAACACTTTCGTATGTCGATCGCGAATTGAGTTCACCCGAAGGAGGGTTTCTGTCAGCACAAGATGCGGAGTCAAATCACCTAGAAGGCGAATCTTATTTATGGCGAGCGAAAGAAATCGAAGAAGCATTATCGAATGCTGGAATTGTTGAAGAATTAGAATTTACGCTATCGGTGTATGGTGTTGACAAGGGTACAAATTTTCAAGATCCACATCATCCCGAAGTGCCTCCAGCGAATGTTTTATACCTGACCGATCACCCTGATCGACTCGCATCTAAACACGGGTTGACATATGAAGAGTTTCAAGACAAACTCGATGTTATCGATGCAGCACTACTCTCTGTACGTGATACTCGTGACCAACCATCAACAGATGACAAGGTGATTACAGCTTGGAATGGTGTCATGATTAAAGGGTACGCAGATGCAGGGCGTATACTTGAGAATCCTGTGTGGATAGAACGTGCACAACGAGCCGCCACATTCATACTGAAAAACATGCGAACGGAGTCGGGAAAGTTATTGCGGACATGGCGTGAGGGATCGGGAGGTTCTGAAGCGTTCCTTATCGATTACAGTGCATTGATTCGCGGTCTGCTTGCAATTTACCGAGCAAATCGCTCAGCTGAAATCATGGAGCAAGCGATTACACTCTATGACAAAGCAAAATCGTTGTTTTATGTTGAAGGTCAGGGATGGTATGACACCGAAGACGGACAATCAGATTTGTTTGTTCGTACACGTGCACAATCAGATGGGGCGATGCCCGCGGCGACATCATTGATTTTAATGGATCAAATTGAATTCGCAGAATTAACTAATGATTCACGTTTCCTCGAAGATGCGATGATTACGATTGAATCAGAAAGCCAACTAATCAATTCGGTTCCTCTTGCAGCAGTTGTTGCTACGCAAGGGTTGAACATTTTGCTTCAAACATATCCTGAAAAGTTCGATGAAGAGTTCGAAGTGACCCTCGGTAATCCATCCACAGTTCGGATGAGTTGTGAGCCAAACAGCGTGAAGATTCCTGTTGGAGGTTCAACGACTATTCGAGTGAAGTTGCGTTTCGCTGCAGGGTGGCATGTCAATACCAATACGCCCGGAAATGAATACGCTGTCCCTCTCTCGTTTAAATCTCTCGATGAAAATGTTACAATCGCAGTGACATGGCCTACTGGTGAGGTCATGGAAACTGCTGGAGAACGAATCGAAGTGTTTGGTGATTCGGTTGTATTGCCAATTACCATCACTTCAATTGCAGGCGCAACGGGACCAGTTCCACTAATGGTGACATGGCAATCGTGCAATGTAGAAACCTGTTTAGAATCAGAAACATCTCGAGTCCCTTGTACGATTGTTGTGGAGTAATACAGAATGTCGAACAAATATTTAACCGCCCCAGTCCCATGTAAGACAATGCCTAAAGGCATTCCATACATCATCGGAAACGAAGCAGCAGAACGCTTCAGTTTTTATGGGATGAAGGGCATACTTGTCATTTTCATGACGCAGTATTTGTTCATGTTGCCCGGTTCAAGTAGCGAACCGATGGCGAATGCAGTTGCGATGAAAAATTACCATCTCTTTACGACCGCGGTCTACTTCTTTCCAATCTTCGGCGCACTCCTCGCAGACATTGTCCTTGGAAAATACCTCACCATCATGCTTCTGAGTGTGGTGTATTGCGCAGGGCACGGTGTACTCGCAATGATGGGTTCTACAGCATGGCTCGAGCTTTCGCCTGGGATTGTTTTAGCAATAGGTTTAATCTTGATTTCAGTGGGCTCAGGTGGCATAAAGCCCTGTGTATCTGCACATGTCGGAGATCAATTTGGACAACAAAATTCAAACTTATTGGAGAAAGTATTCGGTTGGTTTTACTTTTCGATTAATACGGGTGCGTTCTTGTCAACACTGCTGACGCCTTGGTTACTTGAATGGTATGGACCCCACTTAGCTTTTGGCATTCCTGGAGTGTTAATGGCGATTGCAACCTTTGCATTCTGGAAGGGTCGAAAAGTATTTATTCACATCCCTGCAGGCGGAATGGCGTGGTTTAAAGAAACGTTCAGTGGCGTGGGTTTAAAAGCTATTATTAAACTCGCCATCATCTTTATCTTCATTGCCGTGTTCTGGGCTCTGTTCGACCAAACGGGATCATCATGGATACTGCAAGCGGAAGATTTGAATCGGAATTGGTTAGGAATTGATTGGTTGTCTTCGCAAATACAAGCAGTGAATCCAATCATGATTTTGATTTACATTCCGTTGTTCCAATTTTTTGTGTATCCAATTATTAATTCGGTTTGGAAACTCACTCCAATGCGAAAGATATCTGTTGGCTTGTTTGTCATGGTGATTGGTTTTGCAATGGTCGGAATAGTGCAAGGCTGGATTGATGAAGGTCAGCGACCATCCATTGGTTGGCAAATTCTTGCGTACGCGATTTTGACTGCATCCGAAGTGATGGTTTCGATTACAGGTCTTGAGTTTGCGTACACGCAAGCACCTAAGAAAATGAAGTCTGTCATCATGGCGTTGTTCTTAATGAGTGTGTCTCTTGGCAACTTGTTCACTGCTGGTGTCAACCATTTTATTACGGTTCCTGATGGTTTAGCTGATGCAAAGACGCTCGTTGCAGGGTGGAATGCGAAGAATACAACATCCCATGATGTAAGAACAGAAGAAGCAAATGCAAAAGGGATGACGTACCATCAAGGCGACGACGGCGGGTTTGAATTGTTGCTTAAGGGTTGGGAGGAGTCCATTGGCGAAGACGATATTCGAGTTGGATACGGACCAGATCTTGCGAGGCGCTCTCTTGTGAGTAGTGAAGTTCTCGTGATCAATCAGGCTATAGAAGAAATCGGGATATTTTGGACTGAACACGACCGTTTGCCGTTTGAAGATGAGGGTGCAAACGCAATTATTACTTTAAAGGATCCATGGGACAAACCACTTCACTACAGGCTCATCAACAGAATAACATTTGAGATATCCAGTGAAGGTCCTGATAAAATTTTCATGACCCAAAACGATGTACGTGCCATAGTGACTGTTGAATCGCACACCGTTCAACAGCAACAAGAGATGGCATCCGAAGGAGAGGGGGCATCTTCGCTTTCAATCTTCCATCCAGAACATCCATGGATTGTGGTTCGAAAAGCCGAAATAGATGCGTCGAAGGCCGTTGAAGCAGGCAATTCTTCAGCGACGTGGGAAGAGTACCTTCCGACCAAAGAAACAACTGCACCAAATGAAATTGTGAAACAAAATCGAAATTTCAGTATTGCATGGCAAGTTGGTGGCGCAACAACCCTTGCAGGAGCAGCATATTTCGAATTTTTCACATGGTTAATGCTTGGCACAGCAATTTTGTTTGTCTTTGTTGCATACCTGTATAAGCCAAAGACTTACATCCAAGACGAGAGCGTGCAGTAAAGGTTAATCATCGAGATTTAAAGCACGAACTTGAAGGCGATTGCCTTCAGGGATGAGCAAAAGATGCGTCCACTGCTTAGAAGTTGTCGCAATAGGAATGGCTAGGGTATTCCGCAAATGCACACCATCATCGTCTCCCGCTATTTGCCTGATGACACGTTCATCAGTGGCAACAAGCCAAGAGTGATTCATTGCAGGCGCTGCAGCAATGCTTCCATGCAATAATAGTTGGAGTTCGGAAGTCTCATTGGGTTGCCAAACAACCATTCGGTGAAAAATGGGGTGATAGAAGGCGTGCGTCTTGTGCCAGTATGAAGTTTGGTTCGTTGTCGCGATTTGCCAAGCCAGTTTACGGGTTGCTCCTTCTTCGACTATCGGCAGAGAAATTGCAGTAAGAAGTGGGTCTCGTGCTTGCAAGTCAAGTTCAATGAGGTGAAGTCGTCCCGATTGAATTCGAAAAACACGGAGTCGGTCATTTCCAAGAAACTTAGGCAAAAGCCAGTCGCTTTCTCCATCATCAATCGTACGTAAGCCTCTCAAAGTTTTGATGACAAGATGAAATCGGTCCGCTGATTGACTCCTTCTTGACCATGCTAATTCTCCATTTCCATTCATTGTTGGAAATGCATTAATGTGTTCATCTGCAACAATCCAAGAGACGCTCCCAGTCGCCCAATCAATTTGACCGATGGATCGTCCACGTTCCCCATTTGGAGATTCGACCAGAACAACCTTGTCATCTGCAGTGCGACTTAGAATGAGACCTTCAATTCCAATATGGAAGGGCGAGATTTGACGCCCATGGATGGGGTCAAGAATGTGCAGTTCAATCGTTGTTGAATCGATAGGAGAATTATCGGTTCCACATAAACTATCCATCGAAGGCGTTCTTCCAAGTTGAACTGCCGCGTGTAACCCATTTGGCGAAATAATAGGAAGCGTGAAACGATCCCAAGGAAGAGTTCCAGCCACCCAATCGATTTCAGTGGATGTCGTCGTTGTCGCACCGATCGCAGGTTGAATTGCTTGGTTCAGAGTAGTGATTGCTTCAAGACGTTCAGCCTCACTTGATGTCGGTTTGGTCGTCTTAGAGTTACTCCCACACGATTGTAAAGCACAAAAAAGTGGCACCAAAAGAAGAGGACTCAAGTACATACGTTGCATCAGGTATTCCTGTACACCTTACTTGATTTGATTGTAATCAGAGGCAGGATTTCGCAATCGATTTTGGAGAAACTCATCGCCTTCTTTGATGTGTTGGATTTGTTCATCGACAGGCAATGAAATTTCTTTCAATCGTTCTAAGTAATCCACATTGTAGTTATCGATATTGTCTTCAAAAGAGTTCACGATGACAGGGGTAATGAAGACCAACAACTCTTCACGGATCGTTTGGTTCTCAATAGAAGTAAACAGAGCGCCGATGAGCGGGATATCACCAAGAAGGGGAAATTTCTTTTTCACTTTTTGTTCTCTGTCTTTTAAGATTCCACCAAGGAGGACGGTTTGACCATCATGAAGTTGCACTTGACTACGAACTTGTCGCCTTGAGAAAATTGGATTGCCACCAACTCCTGCGTTATTAATCAGATCGGATAATTCCAGATTGATTGTTAGATCAATATCACCATTTGCTGTGATTCTAGGTCTTACATTGAGCATAATGCCAACATCTCGATATTCAAAACCACCAACTGTGCTACCACCACTAGTCACGCTTGACTCCGTTTGAACTGGAATTTCTGAACCATTAAAGAAGATTGATTCTTGATTGTCTGAGGTAAACGTTCTTGGTTGTTGAATAAGCCGCACGTTTGTAAGTTGATTCAACGCATCAAGAGCGACACCTACGTTTGCTGCGCCAAGTGTAAAGACAGCTCCAGTATTATCAAAGATGCCGCCAAGGATGTTATCGATCGTTCCTGAAAAGTCACCATTGAATCCAATCGAGTTTTCTGTATTCGAATTAGCCGTTACGCCCGATCCCCAGCGAAGTCCAAGCGAGAGGTCATCGGTGAGTGTGACAGCAGCAATTGTTGCTGAAATCATGACTTGGCGTGTCGCCCTATCAAAATTTTCGATCACATCCACAATCGATTGCATATACGCAGGGGGTGCAAGGATTGCGATGGCGTTTTGTCTTACGATTGGAACAAGACGAATTTTTGAAATAAGTGATGATTCTGGAGATTGATCATCTGCATTTGCCCCACCTTGTTGCCAAGGGAAACTCATTTGCCCGCCAGTCTCACTATCCGTTGCAGTTGCAGAATCTCCTAAACCTTCTCCAGAGAGTCCGGTGTCAGGTTCATCAATTGTTGCGGTAACGCCAGGGGCTGAAAGAAGTGCGTTGAGTTCTTTCGTTAAGGCTACAGCATTCGCGTGTTTCAACTCCACGATTTTTGGAAGACCAACATCTGATGGCTGATCAAGCGATTCGATGATTGAATCTAAGAACGCAAAACTTTCTTCTGTTTTCGAAAGGACGAGGAGCGCATTTTTATCTGGGTATGCTTCAAAACGATAGACACCGCTGATGGCTTGCGTCACGTCTGCACGTTGGGTCTGTCCGCCTCTCCCGCCACCACCACCACTTGATGTGCCATCGCCAAGAATTTCTTGGAGGAGGTTTCTTATTTTGATGGGGTCACTAAACTCAAGCACATACATTTTACTCGTATCTGTTGGCCGTGGCAAATCCCACTCGGTATCAATAAGTTCCTCAATCTCTTCCATAACGTCAGGTTCTGCTTGAACCGTCACGGAGTTTTGTTGCATGTTTACAGTTAACCGAAGTTCAACTTCATCTCCCCCTGTTGTCGTTGCTCTTCGCTGATTGTTCGTTCTTCCTGCAGTGGTTCTCGCTTGAGAGGAAGTGCTTGATTCTTCAAACAATTCGTAAATGTTATCCGCAATCTCAGATGCATCCGCGTATTTCAATCTAAACGTTTGTAGTTTTCCAGAGCGCCAAATGCGGTCAAGTTGGTAAATCAAATCTTGAATTTGTTGACAGAGTCCAACATCACCAAGCAAGACGAGTTGGTTTGAATCTGGATAGACTGTGAGCGAACCATAGTCTGGGAACATCTCATTGATGCGATCGCCAATGACTTGAGCTTCTGTTCGTTCAACTGAAAAGACTTTGATAACAAGCGTGCCGCGATCTTGGCGGAGCATGACATCTTCGTCCACTCCAAGTACAGGTATATCACCAATGTCACTAAGCATGGAATCTAACGGACCAATGATGATGATATCTTCACGTTCAATTACCCCAACTTGATTGAGTCTGAACGCTTGAAAAAGTAGGTCGAGAGCCATGCCACGGTCGATTGGCTCATCATTACGCAGTGTGATTTTCTTTGCCCGAAGTGAGCTTGCACTGACTGGGATGACAACTTTGCCTGTGGTTTGGGCGATAAACCCAAGCGTTTCATCAATGGAGACATCATCGAACGCAAGGATGACAAGGCCTCCTTGTACGGCGCGCCTGCCTGGCCATTGTGTCATGACCTCGGAATCATCGCCAGAGATAACTGTAATTTCCTCGAAAACTTCTGGTGCTGCAGTTCCTTCGATAAAAGGTTCTGTTTCTGGTTCAATCACTTCTGGAATGATTTCTTCTGCTTCGACTTCTACTATGGGTTCAGGGAGATCGATAATCGGTGCAGTTTCAGGAGCAGGGCGTTCTTGTCCCAAAGCAATTGTTGGGAGAACAATGAGGGCAACGACGAGGTTGAAATGTAACACTGTTTTATTACTCACTCTTGAATCCTTCTCTGTTTGTTGTTCAGTGGAAGTGCTGAAGTAGCCAGAGAGTAACGCGATGAACGGAGGAATATTACGCCTAAAGTCGCATGCGACAAATTAAATCCTATCGGACTATCATCGGCAAAATCTACGTATTGCAGATAGAAAAGACTCCTCCCAGAGTCGATTAATCAAATTGTCGTGATTCCTTACCCTTCGACTTCTTCTAAGAAGTCATCTCGTGTGAGGGGTGGGGGGTCTTGTCGGAAGAATGGCTCTTCACTGGTAAAGAGGGACAATGGGTATTCGCCTGTACGATGCTCCACAATGACCCCCGCTGGAGGTGTCGTTTTGATGAGTGTTAGACCATTTTGCTCTTCTCCCGCCT
>JYMV01022199.1_pt1 | contig 14822 bp, 5 predicted proteins | sample 338911 | NCBI WGS metagenome assembly JYMV01 (sample SAMN03354496, study PRJNA234377) | hydrothermal vent metagenome | biome: Deep sea; feature: Hydrothermal plumes at the Eastern Lau Spreading Center, Western Pacific Ocean; material: Seawater | place: Tonga | collected 2009 | depth 2000 m m
CGACTTACCAAAACCCTAATATCCATGGCACACACCCCCAAAAAAAAGAAGAAAAACGACAAAAAAAAAAAAACAGAAACAAAAACAAACAAAACAAAAATATATGGAAAAAAAACAAAAGCCAACAGCAAACAAAAAAGGACACACATAAAACACAATTCCTCAAAAGTCACTACAAACATCAAATTTGTCTAATTAATAACTGCATTGTACACATATTAATATATTTTAAAGCTTTATAACAGAGAGTTACCGATGGCTTGTATCCAACAACAAAGTCACCCAGGCGTTTAAAGTAACGGAGAAAGTGGCCAAAGTAAATGGTACATCTAAAATTGACAAAGACACATTTTTCAAAGTGCTAAAGACCACAGAACAAACAAAGCAAAAGACGTACACAATTTGGAATATCTTTAAAAATAGATATTTACTGAAGATTACATTGCTAACATCTCTAGGCTGGTATGTTAATGTAATTAATTATGCAAAGTTGCATCCTCTTCGCGTTTATTAAAGATAATAATAAATATTTTAGAAAAAAAATCCTTATATTATTATACATGAGTTAAAACATTTTCTCCAAAATATCCGTCTGCACAAATGACGATAGCGACATCTGGTTAGTGTAAACACTATTTTATTGTTAAAAAGAATATAGTACATTTTTCAGGTGTCAGACAATTATGAATAAATTAGCAACAATTGGTTTCCGAACAAAAATGTGTTTGTTCTTACGTCTTCACTATGCGTGCTTAGCGGTGAAACAAAACATATCAATTTAATAGTCTTCGGTTTGACACGACCAGGGATTGCACAAACACAAACACGACGGAACCCTCATATAAAAAAGAAAATGATCTCATTTGACAGATATATGTATGATAGGAATTCGGATAATATGCTACTGTCGATAGCAAGTCTTTACATGCAGCTATACGAATAAAAACACTAAATATAATTCCTTGGAAATAACCATCAGGGCTTTTAAGGGATATCAATGGATGAGATTAACAACTTGACAATACTGTCAAGCCAGTGTTAAGAGGTCACTTTTGAAACAATGAAAATGTAGCCTTTCCAGACAGCTGACTTTTAAAGGAAAATAAGGTTCAATTCTGATTCAAAGAAGGTGACCACGTGGGCTGGTGTGACTGTACTTATATGCGAAGACCGTTGGAGAGACATTTTTATATTTTACAATGTACTTTGAGATTAACACCAGTGTCTATCGTTTTGTATATTAAGGTGTTGATATTATCCTCAATGTATTTTCTTTTTTCATTTTACTACATAAAAAAACGAAAGTTTGATTTGCACATAACATTGTGGAACAGTTTAATGGGTTAACATGGAATCCCAGCCATACATTCTGTAATAATTGAAATTATTTTTGCAAAGCTATTTAAATATATGTTAATTTATTCAACGTCACATCATTGAGATTAAGAAACTCATCTAGGTATTTGCATATATCACGGTGACCATTTTCTGATTGGTTACATGTTGTCATGTGGCTACGGGTGTTATGTCACTCATTTAGTGTAGAACATTTGTCTGTAATTAGCTACACACGTATTAACCATTCACTTGACTACTTACAGGTTTTCTTGTGGTTACGGGTATTATGCCATATCATTTGGCGTAGAGCAGTTGTCTGGTAATCTGTATGTTAATATGATACTGCTAGGATTAATGGATGTATCATCGATATTTGTATCATTTTTTGCTAATTGGTGAGTATTGGATTTAACATCGATATCATGTTTTTTCTGATTTTCTAACAAAGCTTATTGTTTTTCCTACATGGTCCCTGTCATAGCTTAATCCAACCAGTGCGACCCTCATAATGTTATTTGTTTTAATGCATATCGTAGTTCAGGGTATATCGTTGATTGATTTTCATCATTGAGGCGATTCGGGAGAATGACCTTTGCTTGAAAAAACATTACATTATGAATTCAATAATGTATTTATCTGAAAAACCACGTCAATGCCACTGTCTATTGGGCGGATGATGTCGTCGGCATCTAATAGTAAGTTAATTTGCTGGAAGTGACCATAAGCAATAATAAATTCGTTCTGCCCACTGAGTTAGAATTCAAAATAAATTTTCTTGAAAATAACTAGTAAATAGTATATTCAGATGTTTGAAGCACTGAACAGATACGATTTTTACTTTTAGCCTCGGTAGAAAATGGACGACTTTCCTGCTATTTTTATTCGCTGCACTAACCGGAATAGCCGTAGGAGTCTTTCAGTTTATAGGTGAGTTCAAGTATAATTTCAGCCTTTATATAGATGGAGGTTTCCTGTTTGTAAGTGACTTCAATTATACTTATCAGACAAATTGTCCCATGTGATGTTTTTTGTGCTTCGCTCGAGTGAGAAAAATAAATGGTTGGGACCCTGGTCTGGATAAATAAATAAAATTGGTGTTTGCTGCTTCCGCGCTTAGTATGTAACACTAAGTAGTTAGAACAAAATGTAGTTGATTCACGGGAGCGGTGTCGGGATAATTTGTTTTGAGTTTTTCCTGCAGCGACATCACGAAAATAGCACCGACTATATCGCAATTCCAAATTTCATGTCGACTATGCATTAGTTCAGTTGTGATAGCTGCCAATTACATAGGAATATGTTAACCCAAGAACTACAGGATCACGTTCACGATAATCACATTTTCACTTCTTACCCATGAATATTATCGCATGCAACTGTTCTGATTTACCCATAACCTCAGACCGAATTAGGAATTTTATGGTAAATAATCATACAAACACAGGGTTTACAGAAATCACAATTCTGTTCCTACGTTTATTGAAATAAAAGTGTGAAGATATCAAAAGTGTGAAGATATCAAAAGTGTGAAAATATCAAAAATGTGAAGATATCAACAGTGTGAAAATATCAACAGTGTGAAGATATCAACAGTGTGAAGATATCAACAGTGTGAAGATATCAACAGTGTGAAGATATCAACAGTGTGAAGGTAGTAAATCGATGGACAAATAATAAATTCAATATCCATAAAGAAATGGACAAAAAGAAAAGCAATGATTCAGAAAACACTACACAGACACCAATTGATCCTCTGCAATAGTAAATAGTTCCTGCTCCAATCATGGCGTCCGTCTTGTTGTTGAAAGGCAGCAAAATTATACCAGAAAAGCTATTGTAGGCTTAGGATTATGGTAATGGTGTTTAACGCCACTTTCAACAATATTTCAGTTAAATCGTGGCTGTCAGTTTTATTGGTGGAGAAAACTGGAGTACCCGGAGAAAATAATCGTCAGTGACAAACTTGATCACATAAAGTTGTATTTTAGTACACCTTGCCATGAGCGAGATTCCAACTCACAACGTTAGTGGTGATAGGCACTGATTGCATAGGTAGATGTAAGTCCAACTATCATACGATCAAGACCATGACGGCCCCCACTAGCTATTGTAATGTTGTAATGTATATTTACAGATGTACCTGGCAAGGGGAGTTTAATCAATGGTTTTGCTCTCACGTGTAAATTATGTGTTACTAACGGGTGGTATGCTCTGTGGATATTAACCTCTGAAATGTACCCGACTGTTGTAAGGTAGGCAAGTACATACATGTTTATACAATACAAAACTAAATAGGAGTCGCACATCAAAATATTAAAATCGATTACCATGACTGAAATGTACTCGACTGTTGTGAGGTAGGAAAGTACATACATGTATATACCATACAAAAGTGTCGCACATCATATTAGTAAATGACTGTAGCGTAAATTGGCCAATAGGCGAAACGGTATTATAATGAGTATCGTACAAGAAACTAATATTGTTCTTGTTTTCAGCTGGTGGATTATTAGTCTCCGGGGTCATTATCCACCAAGTAGTAAATGATTCGTCATTGATATGGTTTATCAGATATATTTATGTTTGACATTTATAGTTCCTACATAATGTAATTTATCATAGCGACGATCAATCTCCGTCATGCATAGATGCATATATGAAACGTTTGAATTTAGAAGCCATATGTCAAAGAAGGACAGACAATACAATGCCCAAATTAAAAAGGAAAATGCCTCACAGAAAACTAAAGATCGAACAACACTAACCCCCTGAAATGCAAGAAGAACACAGGCGCTCCAGACAGATATACAACAAACAATGATCCAGAAAACGCCTCACAGAAAACTAAAGATCGAACAACACGAACCTCCTGAAAGGCAAGATGAACACAGGTGCTCCAGACAGGTATAATTTTCCTGCTCCACTAATGGAACCAGTCATGCTACTCTTGTAAGTCTTTGTCGATTTTTGCTATCCTGTTTACTTGCACCGAAATACTTTTAATTTGTTTGTGTTTCCATTCTTTTCACATTGAGCGTCACCTGATGAAGGTTATTTCAGCAATGCGCTGGTATCTACTGTTTTTATTTGATAATGATGAAATACCAGAAGAGACGATTACAACACAAACAAAGTACATTATGGGTAGACAAATTAACACATCTGACAGCAGAAAATCACACGACATGAGTAGTAAATTATTAGATAGATACCATGACATTTAGACCAGCACTTTATATTATTAAAGTATAAATCAATAAAAATGGGAAAAAAACACAATGTCGGAACAGTTTCAAAATATAATACTCAAATTGTAGAAAACACCTATCACACAAATACATTTACAGCTCACTTTTCGGGCTTGGTACAGGCACTTCAATAGAAAGTATTATTAGGGACCAACAATGGTATCATGGCAATGATGTATGAAAAGTTTGAAGATATGAAAGGGGGTCAGTAGAAGCCGCAAATTGAAGAACAGACGAAACTGTGGCTAACAGTGAAAAATGAATTAAATGTCACACTGTTGAAGCAGTTCTACTATCCAAAGATTGAACTATAGTTGTTCAATTTATAGCCCTTGGGAATAAGATTTTTCAAGAATTTTTCAAATTTAGATGTAATGGAAATTTTCAACAGATATCTGCACGAAGAATTGCATTGATATACATGTTTTTTTTATAGCGGTGATACAATTTTGTGTAATATTTTATCAAACAAACAGAAAATATTCTTATATAAATATAGGAAATGAAGGAAAACATACTTACCAAACATTCGCAAGACGTGTATATATGTAATTATGTATTGTATTGGATAAGAATAAACTTCATTCATTCATTCATTCATTCATTCATTCATTCATTTCAGAAATGTAGGTCTTGGTGTTAATAATGCAATGGCTCGTTTTGGTGCCATGATAGCTCCTCAACTAGTTTTTGCTGTAAGTACAATTACCAAAGACATTAGCTAAAACGTGTATTATAATTTCAACTTCCCTTTTGTCAATATGAAGAAAGGCAAGCGATACAGAAGCACTACTGCAACGATGCGTGCTGGTTCGTCAAAGAAAAAGCTATTGGCAATAAGGGTAATAACAAAATTACCGAACTCCGAGCAATCTTACAAAGGGAAAGTCAAAACTCATGAGTATATAAACAGACAGAATCAGTCAACAACCGGAAAACTGTGAAAACCGTAATGACCCTGACTTGGTACAGGCATTTCTAAAGAAGCTAAACAGCATGCTGACGTAATCTAATTGAACAAATATTGTTAATGATGTCAGCGAAAGTAAAAGATGCCAATCTCAGGTTGTAGTATAAAAATCACAGTCTACCTGGATACAATGCAAACCTTTAAAATTTAGAAAACACATTTACAATCTAGACAAAATATTTACAACATAGACAACGCGTTTATAATTTAGACAACACATTTACAATCCAGACAGTGCATTTACAATATAGACATCACATTTACGATAAAATCTAGTAAATACTATTTACTAGTAACCCATTAACCCAAACGGAATTAATTTATAGAAAGAGCGGACATCGCAAACTGTGTTTCTATTATTAAACCAAGTTAATTATAATAAAAAGGGCTATTTCTTGACATTCTTATAATTGATTATAATTCATCAAAGTACTCTTACAAAATAATTGTTAAAGTTCAGATAAAGGGCATACATTAATTACCTTTTATTTTTACATAGCAAAATCCAGATTGAATCAGTGGATCTAATTAGCACGTGCATATTTCATTTATTGCACACAACGCGTTTATGGAATAACCTTGATAAGGTATACTGAAGGTAAACAAATGTGAAAGTCAAAACAAAAAAATATATTTAAGAACAGAAAATAAAAAGGGCCTAAGCAAGATATCTAAAACCGGTCAACGTTATCTAAAATACAGCAATCATGTCAAAGCTAGGGGACGCCGTGGTCGTGATCGTATGGTAGTTGGATTTATAACTGCCAATGCAATTCCTACTAACGTTGTGAATTCTAACCATGATCAGGGCAGGTGTACTCGATACAAATTTATGTGATAAAGTTTGTCAGTGAATTGCGGCAGGTCAGTGGTTTTCACCATCAATAAAACTGACCGCTATCATCTAACTGAAATATTGTTGAAAGTGGCATTAAACACCATAACCCTATCTCTCCTCCCCAAGCTAACTTTGACGTTGTTTCTAATATTTCTATTTTAGAGTAAACATGTGCCAGGGATTTCATATCTACTTCTAGGAGGACTATTCCTGCTCTCTGCTCTATGTATATTGTTTATAGAGGATACAAATAATAAAGCGTTACAAGGTTCAATAGAGATAAGAATAAAGGATCCCAAGACAGCGGAAGAATACACCGAGACAAATATTGAGGATAAAAAGCATTTTAATATGAAAAAGGAATCTGATACTAGACTTTAGCAAAATACAGTTATATAAACATAATAATAAAGGATCCCAATACAGCGGAAGTATACAAAGGGACAAACACAAAGGATAAAGACTATCTTAAAATAAAACTGAGTATAATACCTGGATTTAGCTAACATAGGATTATATAAACATAATAATAAAGGAACCTAAACAGCAGAACAATACATAGGGACAAATATAAAGGATAAAACTATTTTAAAATTAAAAAAAAAGAGTATAATGCTAGTATTTAGCTAAATATGTTTTGGTATCAACTATGTTCATTATACATGTATACCAATGTATAATAAAGGATCAACTATGTTCATATACATGTTCATGAACATTTATATGAATTTGTCATCATGAGCGAAGTAAAACACTAACAGTGTAACTACATGTATCACAGAGAAATGATGTGGAGTCGTGGTCTTTATTTCTACTGATAGCGAGAACTAGAAAACTGTACAACGGCTTTAGAGAGATGAAATATGCACGAGAAACAGTATTGTTTTTTTCAAGTACAGGTCGATATTATACGATATTTTCTGTACTATTAAATATTAAGACAAGTAAATCATTTATATACAAGTACATGTAGTTGTTTTTAACTGTCACACTGTTTCCCATGGGGTCCGGGGTATCATCAGCCCAGTGGTCAGAGTTTCGGCACTTACCAGATTTCTTATTATATTTGTTATTTAACTTTTATCGGGTGCGTTGAAAATCGAAAGATTTAAAAGCAAAATCATTTTAATATAGTTGGGAGCAAGAAATCCAAAGGGCGTAAGCATGATATCCAAATCGACTAAGGTCAAATGTGCCTCAGGTAGGAGAACATTGGTTTTGATAATAATTACATAATGTATAAACTGCGAATATCAATCAATAATCTAATAAACCATGTCGGTGCCTAAACACTGACTACAGGGCGGACGATACCCTCGGGGACTAATAGTCCACCACCAGAGGTATCGACCCAGTGGTTGTAATACAAACGTAGATATCTAATAAACCATGTCAGTACCGAAACACTGAATACTGGGCGGACGATACCCTCGGGGACTAATAGCCCCCCAGCAGAGGTATCGACCCATTGGTAGTAATAAAAACGTAGATATCTAATAAACCATTTCTGTACCGAAACACTGGCTACAGGGCGGACGATACACTAGGGGACTATTAGTGATAATGATGAAAACGTAGATATCTAATTGAGTGCGCACGACGATCCTTTGCAATAACCTTTAGCAGGTACGTTAATAATCGAAAGACTGGAATGATAAATAATTATAAAATCATTCGGAAGAAACCCAAAGTAAACATTGACAAACATTGTAATTTAATGATTCACTGATATAATTTTCAACATTTGGTTAATCTATTAAGTGAATAATTCAACTTAGCATTAAGGAACTCTTGATTCAGTAACTTTCTTGTTAGTAGCAACCATCTATTTTTATATTATCTTCCAACTTACGCGACTGGAGAATTGGCAATGTTTATTCGTGAGACAGGAAATAAATCTGTAAATACATGTTCTACACAATTTATATACATTGTAAACTTTTTGTTGAGAAAAGTTCCGTTGTGATCGTGGCTACCACTGCACTTCAGAGTTCGATTTTAACTGCGCTGATGTGTACTCGATACAATTTTTATCAGTTACTAGCGACAGTTTGGTAAATTTCACTGAGTATCAATTCTCATGCAATCCATATATCTGACTATTCCAGATAGGGCCGCTCTTAGGAGGTGTGCGACCCAATGCTGTTCTCTGTAAGATCTGCTGTGTGTATTTAAACAGACAAGGGAATATACCTCAAGCGCTGGACCGAATTGGCTTATAGCCGGTCCTGATTCCAGAAACATGTCTGAAAATGGCGTTATATTTGCCAAATTGTATATGAATCTGACACCATGAGTGACACGGGATATTTTAGGTGTAACTATTGCTGAGCAATATAATGAAATCGTCTTTGTTATTCTGTTGACATACATCTAAGTATCAACGTGTCTGGTGGAATGGATAACGTTTATTCATGAGACTGGAAGTAAGTCTGTATAATTTGTCTGTTTCACTCAAACATTTATGCTTTCATGCGATATGTGTTGAATAAATTTCAAAGGTTTACAAGGTCAAATGGATCGTGCGGTTGTGGTATATTGCTTCAAATCATGACGTCATCGACAGACTAAAATTGTGCTCTCGTAATTTTTAAACATCTACACAATAAATAAAAAGGTTGTTAGAAGAATAACATATTACAATTCACCCACATGCAATCTTCTTAGTTGCAATACAGCACACATAACGTTAAGCATCAACAAACCAATTAATTGGACAAGACATAGAGACATGCAAATAAATACAAGTGAAAAGTGACATCTCTTTAGTTTTCATGTTGTCCTATTATGTGTCTTTATCCTGCAATTGGGTTATTTTTTGTCATAATAAATGGGTTCAAATAAACTGTTGCTTTATTATGACACTTTTCACATTAGCCTAATAAAGCTAATAAGCCACGCCCCTTACCGGAACTACTATTGAGGTATCAATTGGGTTTCCGTTATCTTTTGTTTATTATTAAATTGAATAACATTTATTTTTGCAAATTTTGCTGCAGGATAAATACAAATAAAAGCTCGTATTTCCCCCGTTTCTAAGCCTCGCCACATCAAAGTTATATTTACCGTCAATACACCAATATTGTATATTTACGTTCTGAGCTTCGTGTTGTGATGTCCGTTACGATTTCCGCGTTAAAACGGATCGTCTTTACCTCCAATTGTTTGTAGAAAGGCTCATGTTATTTATGTTATTTGCGTTTGTTGGCGTATAGTGGTGTCCAACACATATTGTTGTTGTGTTTGTCATCGTCTTGTGTGCTTTGTGTTGACAGTTTCTCTGCATTGTCCATTTTTCATTGCCAATCGGTATTTGTTAACGTTTATAAACAAGAAATAATGATAATAATAAACAAATACCGTATATTGAATTATATTTATATTTATATCCACATAGCATTAAGGGGTAAGAGCAAGCACTGGTTGTTTTGAAGTCAGGATAAAGTGACATAGTAGAGCCATATATTTACATGTGGACTGTTGTTGTATTGAGCTCATATCAATCCGAATTGGCGAGTTGGTCTTTCCAAAGTGGGCATTATCATTATCTCATCAAAGGAAAATGTTTCACTCCATGATATGACTGACAAAATTGCTCACAACGCCTAACACAACAATCATTTACCCACTTATTCACTCACTTGCATATGTCTGCTAATTTTTAAGCACTAAATTTCACATAATCCTCGCTTCCAAATCTAAGTTATTCCCCTTTGTACAGGTGATGAGAATATCTGAATGATCTGATTATATAAAAATTAACCGTTTAAGCGATTGAAGAATTCATAAAAAAAAATTTAATGTACAGTGTAATATCTGAACCCACATTAGATAAATGTTGTAACCAAATAAATAAAGAAAAACCAATAAAAGTGCAAAAACAACAGAAATATGATTTCTCCTCTTCTAGTCGTTTGGGATATAAGTGACGGATAACGTTAGTTTTGGTGTGATTCTCATCATAGATGGAATCCCTTCCTGTAGTACAATAACAACGTAGTGCACACAACGCATTGTGTAATACATGTATAAAAGTCTTTGGGGGAAATTAATCCAAAGGGCCTTAATAGTATGACCAAAGGTCACCTATATACTTAGAATATTTATCATCTGTATATATTATTTTGCTCAAAATATCTAGACACAACATATGTTTGCGTGGTAAAGATTTGGTTTGTATTCAAATTTATCAAACACAGTCAATATATTAGTAATCTCATCGATAGTGTTTTTGGTTAGCGTGTTCGCCTCAAGTGCGATATATATTGGGTACGAACGCAGCGGGTAAACCAAAGGCTACACAATTGGCATGTGTTGCTTCTACACTCAGTCTACAGCATTAATGAGTCAGCGTAAAGATTACTTCGCTCACAATTATAATAATGCGTCCCAATGGAGCGACATATCTACCCACGGACTGTTGTTTCATTGCCCTAGCTCTATAAGGATCCAATTAAGCTTGTACAAATTGGACAACATCATCATTTCATTAAATGTAATTTGATCTCACAATGACACAGCTGACAATTACTTATTTGTCATTAAACAACCACTCAATTTGTCACTCACTCATTATATTAGTCCTCGACAAATAAAGACTATGGTACCTTAATAATAGCCAACAAATATTTAGTGCTGTATAATAACGTAAAAAAAATAGATATTTTTTTGCGTTATTTGTATAAGGTGAGGGTGTCAACAATATGTCGGTTATGTCATGGCGGTCAGGTCTATTGGTGGAGGAAATTGTTATTCAAAAAGGCATTGACTAACGTTATCGCATAAAGTTTTGAAAAGAAAGCTTAAATAGTGATGATCAACAATTCCACTAATATCAACAAAAAAAACAAAAACATCTCCCATTAACTCACTGAAAACACAAAAAGACGTTAGAAATTCAGGTTCTGGCTTGGAACGGGCACGACGATGTAGGATGGTTAAACCAGTTATTGAAATATCTACCATTCCCCCTTGATAGCTGAATCTCCAACAGTAATACATACATAATGATAAGAAACCTCCAAATATTCGCTTTAATTAAAAAAAAATACTCACTATCACAAAAATGAATGACAACATACATATGGACAATACAATTATAATAGCAGGATCAATAGTGTATCGAATACACCTTAATTTGGAAGTGAATCGAACTCACAACTGCAATAGTGATAAACGCTGATGGCATATGTAAATTAAACTATCATACGATCACGATGTCACGCTTGTAGAATAGAGAAATTTGATACACCATAGCTCCACCTTTGAGTAATACGTATCCACTAATCTTTCATTAGATGGATTCTTCCAAATATAGAGAATGGGAATATCATCCAAATGCAAAAAAAACACATGTGATAATTCTTCTTTCCCAGAACGACTATTGTCCACATGTTTACGTGTGGGGCAGCTATGTGGGTCGAGCACTGGGAACCCTCACTAATACCCATTATCGCATATCCATTATGACTTATGACGATCGGTAGGAAGAACTCTGGAGTTGATCTGTTTTAGGACAACATGTAACCTATAGTATAATGTGGACCAAATGCATTAAAGCATCATCTGTACACAATAAACTATGATTAAACGCAGCATTGGTCATGTAATACTGCCAAAAAATATGTCCGCATTGATAATCAGCATTCTGTTATACCGTGTTCAAATAAGTTTTGTATACATAGAAGAATGCGTCAATATTTGACAATTAAAAGTAAGCACTTCACATGTTTGGTGTTTGATAAGCTCAGATAAGTTTATATATATAGAAGTATAGGTGTGAATTACTTACACCTGATTAAACGTCAAAATTAAACATATTTGTATGTACTATCTAAACAAAAGTAGGCCTAATTTAACTATCCAAATTAATCTACAGGAATAAATTTCTAATATTTTGCCTTATATTTCTTATAATGAGAATGGGATATGACTGGCACTTCTGTTGCAAATTGCGAAAACAAATACAAAATGCTTTATTCGATATAATAAAAAGAAAGTTAAACAGTGATGATCACCAATTCCACTAATATCAATACAGCTAGCAATCTGCCCTCAATTTAAATCAACAACCACAAAGAACAGCATAACATTTGGCGGGTAAAACGAGTTACTGCCCCTCCCTCCTCCTGGCGTAGGATTTCCAAGTTCTTACAAGAGATATACACACAAATTTGGCAGGACAAAACGAGTTACTGCCCCTCCCCCCTCCTCTTTCTCTTTCACCCATGTGAAAACAAGATACAACACTCACTGCTTGTAGAAATATTATCTACGACCACATCAACAAGAATAATAAACTCTATGAAACCAAGTGGTCAAGAAAACCCATTATCTTCTCCACTGTTTCTGTTTACCCTTTGGCGAAGAACTGTTTAGACTCTTCTGCTTTCTTGTTCAAAAAGACTTTTTAAGGTGGTACCATACACTTCAGGTAAAATTTGATCTGCTTGTTTAATTGTCTTATTTTTTTGGCAGTGTGTTTGAATATATCCACTGTAATAAATATCAAAATGTTAACAAATTCCAACCAACAGATTCAGAGCTATCAATTCACTAGCCACATAGCAGCTTTTCTCTCTGTGGTTTTGATCACCGTGATCTTATTGTAGTTGGCTTTACAACTACCTGTGTAATCAGTGCCTATTACCACCAAAGGTGTGCGTTCGAACCCCGTTCACGGCGAGATGTACTCGATATAACATTGTGATGATAAAGTTTGTCAGTGACTTGCGACAGGTCGGTGGTTTTCTCCGTGTTCTCAGGTTTCCTCCACCAATAATACTGACCACCACGATATTACTGAAATATTGTTGAAAGTGGCGTTAAACACCATAACACTAACTTCCTGATTTCATTTTGATGTTATACATTTTAGTAAGTTTTTAATAGGATTTGCTTCCCTTTCGACGGGCAAAATGGTACCCGTTCTATCAAGAGCAATGAAAAGAACAGAATTTGAGTATGCTATCCTTATAATTTGTAGATATTTGTACCTTGTCAACAATCATGGGAAAATTTGTCATTGCAACTAGAAAGTTCACAAGTTGTTACAGCATCAAAATTTTGTACTGATTAAAGGGGAAATAAATGTTATTTTCATTGAACTGTGCATGGCAGCGTTAACCATCCTTAAAGGGAAATAACTTCAATAATTTTATAATCTAGTTCAAAATATACAAATGTGTTTGCCAACTAATGCGTATTAGACAAGAACATTTGTCTTCCTTTTGTTTTCCTAATTCACGACTTTCATTCATGAGCTAATGTTGCCCATGACATCATTGCATGAGTTAATGCTGTTCACGACATTCTTGCATGAGTTAATGGTGTTCACGGCTTTCCTGTATGAGTTAATATTATTCACGACTTTCTTGTATGAGTTAATGTTATTCACGGCTTTCTTGTATGAGTTAATGTTATTCACGACTTTCTTGCATGAGTCAATGTTGTTCACGACTTTCTTGCATGAGTTAATGTTGTTTACGGCTTTCATGCATGAGTTAATGTTGTTCACGGCTTTCTTGTATGAGTTAATGTTGTTCACGACTTTCTTGCATGAGTTAATGTTGTTCACGGCTTTCTTGCATGAGTTAATGTTGTTCACGACTTTCTTGCATGAGTTAATGTTGTTCACAAATTTCATGAATGAGTTAATGTTGTTCACGGCTTTCTTGCATGAGTTAATGTTGTTCAAGACTTTCGTGCATGAGTTAATGTTGTTCACGATTTTCTTGCATGAGTTAATGTTGTTCACGACTTTCGTGCATGAGTTAATGTTGTTCACGACTTTCTTGCATGCGTTAATGTTGTTCACGGCTTTCTTGCATGAGTTAATGTTGTTCACGACTTTCGTGCATGAGTTAATGTTGTTCACGACTTTCTTGCATGAGTTAATCTTGTTGGGTGTTAATGTTTACTTTGAATTATATTATTTATAATTCCATTTGATTTGCATAATACGGTTTACTTGCATTTCATTGGATGATATTGCCAACATTTATATCTCTCAGTTTGTGGTTCGTATCAGGATAGAGGGTTGATGCTAACAAGGAAGCTACTGAACCAAGGGTTCCTATTGGTTAAAATGAAGTAATCATGCACTTCGAAAGTTTTATGGTCGCCATTGTGACTTGGTTAACCATTAAGGAGTATCTGCGTCACAAATGACCACGGGTGTGTTCCGTTTGTTGCAAGAAAACTAAAGATCGACCAACACGAACTCCACCTAAGATCATGAGTAAACTCGTGTGCTCCGGAAGGATAAGCAATTCCAGCTCCACTACTGACACTGTCGTTTTACTTTGTTGCAAAACCGGTGATTAGTCATAAATGAGGAAAGGACCGGATTATGATTGTGTCAAACGGAACATACCCGTGGTCATTTGTGACCCAGATTGGTAAGGTGTTGACGTAATAGTCCCCACGA
>JYMV01034762.1_pt1 | contig 14820 bp, 15 predicted proteins | sample 338911 | NCBI WGS metagenome assembly JYMV01 (sample SAMN03354496, study PRJNA234377) | hydrothermal vent metagenome | biome: Deep sea; feature: Hydrothermal plumes at the Eastern Lau Spreading Center, Western Pacific Ocean; material: Seawater | place: Tonga | collected 2009 | depth 2000 m m
GGTATTGGACTGGCAGATTTTTCAGAAAACGGCACACATAGATTTTTAATACAGTATGCCAATGCCATGGGCGGACCGATGTGGGGTATTACTGCTACATCATTATTGGATATCAAAGCAAAGCCCTATGACCGTACGAAATGGGGTTTACTTGAAGAAAACAAAAGCATTGCATTATGGGCTAATATGCCCTACAACACTGGCAACAACATGTCCAGTAATCATACTTTTGGTGGAAGTGTAAAACTTACAGATCGTAATGCTAATGTGATTAAAGATGTGGATGATGAAACAGAAAAATTGATTTATTTGGATTCAACGGATTTTCGTTATTTAAACATGCCTGTTTCTGGTAAGGAAGGATTGATCAGCTTATCATATACCTGGTTGAGCCGTCGTCCCCATAAGCGCAATGCCATGATCCCGAAGCAGGGGCAAGGGGTTGACCTGACTTTGGAATATGCCAATTCCGGTCTCTATGGAGTTTTTGATTATACCCGCATCACCACTGATGTTTTTATCAATTTTCTGCCCCACAAAAAAAGCCCTGTTGTTATTTTTGGGCGCATTAAATCGGTGACCATGCTAGGGGATAAACCGCCGCCACAGGATATGCCAGCTATAACGAATGATACACCTATTTATATGGGCGGTAGTAATATTTTTGGTTCAGATGAGGTAATTCACCTCCGCGGCTGGGATGACTGGCGCTTAGGTGATCGTCTTGTCTTTGGTACAGTTGAATCACGCATAGGCGCTCCACAAGCATCTCTGGCAGCATTTCTTGATTTTGGTAATGCCTGGTATGCAGGTGGTGAAAAAGCCGATTTGTTATTCACGGGTGGTTATGAATTGCGCGTAAATATTGGCTTTATTGTTCTTGCTTATGGTACGGCACAGGATTTTAATCGTTGGAGAGAGGGGGAAAGTCCAAATAATTATCTGCGCATGACCCTGGTAAACCCATTTTAGGCACACTATTAAGTTTAACTAGAATTACAACAATTAGTTTATATAAATACATATTATATATACTTATAATACACATGATTGATAATATATCGTCAATCAGGTAATTACCTGATTAATAATATATACACATTACATACACACAACAGATATTCACACCAACGGCACGAAACGAACTGGTGTAGATTTTTCCTTGTTGACATGACCATTTTGGTTTTTGGTAATAATGTATATGAATTGGTTGTATAATGGACCAATGGGGATAACCATGCGGCCATTAGGAGCTAATTGTTCGATTAATACCTCCGGTATTGTTTCCGGCGCTGCACTAACCAAAATTCGATCATAGGGTGCTTCCTTCGACCAGCCATTCTTTCCATCCGCACAATGACAATCGACATTATCATATCCAAGCGTCTTCAACCGTTTCCGCGACTTTGTTGAAAGGGTACTTAAAACTTCAAGTGTTATAACTCTTTTCGTAAGTATACACAATAGAGCTGTTTGGTACCCACATCCTGTCCCAATCTCCAAAACTTTTTGTTTTAAATCGACCTGTAACAATTCAGTCATCAAGGCCACAATATACGGCTGACTGATCGTCTGTCCATGTCCAATGGGCAAAGGATTATCTGTGTAAGCCATAGGACGGTAGATTTTGCTTACAAAACGATGTCTCGGGATTATTGACATTGCGTCAAGCACGGCAGTATCATTAATGCCACGTTTCTGCAGTTGATTAGCCACCATGGTTTTTGTCATATCTGACATAAAACACCTTGCCAGAACTTTAAAAAGAGATCAATTTCATTGCCCAATTATACAAACCACGAGATATGTTAAAAAAACCCATTTATTTTATAATTATTATTTTTGCTGCCTCAATAAATGCAGGCAATGATCAATATGTATTATTGGTATCTATGGATGGCTTTAGGGCCGATTATTTAGAAATTATCGATACACCAAATTTCGATAAGATGGCCAAAAATGGTGTACAGTCAGAAGGGTTAAAACCTGTCTTCATTTCGAAGACATTTCCCAATCATTATAGTATAGCAACGGGTATGTATGCAGAAAGTCATGGTCTGATTGCAAATTCATTTTTTGCCTCCGATCTAGATAAGCATTATTCAATTCGTGACAGAGAGTCTGTAGAAAATGGGGATTTCTATGGTGGTGAACCGATTTGGGTAACCGCCGAAAGACAGGGGGTGAAGACTGCAAGTTATTTTTGGGTAGGTACAGAAGCAGCGGTAGCAGGAGTCCATCTATCTATATCGAAACGATATGATCAGAAAGTGCCCTTCGATGATCGTATTGATTCGGTAATGACCTGGTTTTCATTACCAATGTCACATCGTCCCAGGCTAATAATGTTGTATTTCCATGAACCGGACTGGACAGGGCATGAATATGGCCCCAGCAGTGCCGAAACCGTAGATCAAATTCAAAGAATGGATGGCATCATGGGAACTATCATGGAAAAGGCAGAAAAACTATCTATAGCGGATAAATTAAATGTGCTGGTTGTCAGCGATCACGGTATGACTGAATTAAATCAGGAACATATAATTGATCTATCAGCGTATACAGATTTTAGTGACGTGACTATGGCTGGGGCAGGACCCACTGTTTTCTTATCCTCAGATTCCAGGAAAAGACTAACCACTGTTTACAATGATCTCCAACAACTGCCTAATGCGCAAGTTTACTGGAAACGTGATATCCCCAAGCGTTGGCACTATCGTGATCATGAACGTATTCCGGAAGTTCTGATCGTTGCTGAAGAAGGATGGACCTTGATGCCTATGGGGCATGGTCCGGAAATGCCAAAGGGGGACCATGGGTACGATAATGAATTAACCAGTATGCAGGCTATATTTGTCGCGGATGGACCGGCGTTTAAATCAGGGTATTCAAGAAAAGTTACCCTCTTCTGGCGCATATATTGGGTCTGGAACCATACGCGGAAATTGATGGGGATTTAGACGTGGTTAAGGATCTGTTAGTAGATTAATAAATATAGAGTGCCAAGGGTTACAATGTCCATGGTATTGTTCTCTTCCAGCCAATCGAAAAGGACAGGCTTCCTTGGTTGATTGCAACAGCGATGTCCGAGTCCGGATATGATTCAATCTCATAAATAATGATAGCAGAAAAACCTTTAGTGATAGGCATGATAATTTCCGCCATTGCTTGTGTCCGGGAAAGGTTTTCCACTACCTCTTCGCTGATCTGGTGAAAATATTCAACCTCTAATTTTGTGCTAACCCATTTTGTATCATGATCCCAGTAGAGCCCACCGCGGGCATAGGATGTTCTACGATTGTCATTTAGATAGTCCGACATATCATAAGCATGGGCAATTTCTGAAATTATATGTCCTTGGGTATAGGGGAGTACAAATAGTCCCAGGCCCTGATTAAAATGGTATCGCAGCGCAACACCAGCCTGTGTATTCTTTTGGTAAGCGATCGTGCTAAACCTGTAAAACCTTGGCCATCTTCTATATTTCGAGCTGGATTTATAACGTATGAAGACGTACGAATTGTTCTGTAGTCCATATAGATATAAACGGAGATCCCCAAAAGTATATCTGCTCGATCTGTTTATTCTATAATAGCCGGACAGCCCGTTATCATTTGTCACCAGCACTCCTCCTCCTCGTACATAATGTTTCCATTTGGCTGAATTTGCACTGGCATCCTGTCCCATAACGGCGGTAGTTAGAGCAGCGATAAATAGGATACTAAATGAGCGGCGCATGAATTATTGCTTAATTTTTCTGCCGCTATGCATCAATATTATGGCTGATAAGGTGAAGAATATGGTCATTATCAAAGCCATAGTAAAACTGGTCATGGGCGGTGAATCAGCGATACCTAGTATGGTGAAGCGTATACCGTTGATCATGTAATAAATGGGGTTAAAATAGCTCAATTTTTGGGCCCAGTCCGGGAGCATATTAACTGAATAGAAAACACCGCCAAGAAAACTTAGCGGTGTCAAAAAAAAGTTCTGCATCATTGCCAAGGACTAACCCCATACTGGCGAAGGCCCAGGATACCATGACAATAAACCCGATCGTTGCCAGGGGCTGGTGTACAGGCATATCGATCAATACCACACCCAACAGCATCACCAGAATTCCATTAACAGTACCCCGCACCGTACCGCCAATTATATAGGCCAAAGATATTTCCATAGCCGATAGTGGTGCTGTCAAAATATCCGGTAATTGCTGTAAGAGTTTCATTTGCAGCATGGATGATGAGGTATTGGATGTAGCGTTCATGAGTGTATTCATCATCAGTAATCCTGGCAAAATAAAAAGAGTATAGGGTACACCATTAATCTCTGCTATACGCCGCTCTAGCGTAAAACCAAACACAAGAATATATAGACCAGATGAAATCAACCCTGGTAGAACAGTTTGACGATAAACTGAAAAAAACCGGCCCACTTCCCGTGTAATCAATGTCCATAGTCCAATCCAGTTTGTACCGGCCATCATTTGATTCCTTCCCCGGTAAGATTAAGAAAAACGTCTTCTAATGATGATTTATCTGTTTTTACACTTTGAATTTGGCAGCCTTCCTGCGCGAGAATACTGATGATGGTAGCCATATCTTGTTCCGGATCGGTAACGCTGAAATGCAGCCGCCCATTTTCATGGGTAAAGGTAAAATCATCAAGTAAATGATTGTTGCTGTCTTGCCAGCCACTCAAATATATGGTAATTCCAGCCTGCCCCAATTCCAGGGTAAGATCTTTTGGTGATCCCTCTTTAATTATTTTTCCCTTATTAATTATTGCTACTCGTTCACAAAGTAATTCAGCTTCTTCGATATAATGAGTGGTAAGCAGAATCGTTTTTCCTTCCTCGTGCAGCTGCCGCAGGTAATCCCACAGTTCATGGCGCAATTGTACATCAACACCGGCGGTTGGTTCATCCAGAATAATGATATCCGGGTCGTGGACTAGTGCTTTGGCTAACTGATAGCGGCGTTTCATACCACCTGATAACTGCCGCAAACGGGTATTTCGTTTTTCTGTGAGACCCAGTCGGTCTAGAATGTCCGTTACCTTTTTTTGGGCCAAATTTTTTGATATGCCATAATACCCTGCGTGAAACGTGAGCAATTTCTCGATTGGAAAGAACCAGTCAATGGATAATTCTTGCGCAGCAATGCCTATTTTAGCGCGTGTGAAACGATAATCTTTAACGGTGTCCTGGCCAAATATTTTTGTTGACCCTTCCTGTCTGATAACCAGACCGGTAAGTATATTGATGATAGTTGTTTTTCCCGCCCCATTCGGACCCAGTAATCCGAAAAATTGACCCTGATTGATGGTTAGATCAATGCCATCGAGGGCTTGTACATCCTCGAAGGATTTTTTAAGCCCGTGTATTTCGATAGCTGGAGTTTTCAATTTTCGATATCGAAGCCAATATGCTGATCAAAAGGATCGGGGAAATCGAATCCTTCAACACCAGGGAAATGTACAATAGAAGATACGTAGGGCCAGGCGATCAGAACCGATGCAGTAACAGTTTCGGTAGTGATCTTGGAATTTTTATCATCAGGGTTTTCCTTGCGGGGTATTTGAAAATTTGGGTGTTCGATCCAGATACCATTTTCATCATAACCTGCGACGCGAGCGTAAATCTTGTTTTTTTGTATTCCCAGTTCTTTTAATGTTTCTGCGTCCTGTAATATTAACAGTACCACGTCGCCAACTATAGTTTCAATTTTCATCATAACAATGTCCCTTTTTTATTTTTCAATTGAAAACACCTAGTTCAAATTTATGGTATACTCGTTCGTTTCCAATAGTAACAATACAATTAAATCAAATTACAACTCTTGCTCTTTCAGTAAGTTTTCAAATTCCTGTTCCGTTAATACGCTGATACCCATCTCTTTTGCCTTGGCCAGTTTTGACCCAGCACCAGAACCACCAACAACATGGTCAGTATTTTTACTTACCGAACTACTGGTCCTTGCGCCGCGACTTTCCACCAGTTCCTGTGCCGCTTTCCTGGTATAAATTTCTAATGATCCAGTGAAAACAAACGTTTTTCCAGCCAGGGTTTGCGGCAGCATTTCTGGATGCTCTTGAAACGTGATGCCCATTTCAAAACAGGCTTCCACTATTTTTTTATTAGCCCCGTCTTGCCAAAAGCGTATGATTGATTCAGCAACTATTGGCCCTATTTCATCGATGTTTTCTAGTTCGTCAAAAGATGCGTAGCGGAATTTTTCAAAATCTCCCTGGAAAGCTTGTTCAATTATTTTTGCTGTATGTTCGCCTACATGTCTGATGCCAAGGGCAAAAACGAAACGGGCAAATGTTGTCGCTTTAGCACTGGTAATTGAGGCTAGGGCATTGCTTGCGGATTTTTCACCCATACGCTCCAGCCCAGCCAGCGTGGCTTGATCGAGATGAAAGAGGTCATTCACTGTATGGATCAAGTCCTGGTCTACCAGTTGTTCAATTAGCTTTTCCCCTACGCCGTCAATGTCCATGGCATTTTTGGAGACAAAATGTTGTAGATGTCCTTTAATCTGGGCTGGACAAGCATGATTGTGGCAACGATACACCACTTCATCCTCTGGCCTGTGCAATTCATGTCCACACACCGGGCAGCTAGCGGGTAAATGATATGGTTTTGTTCTGGCCGACCGCTTTGCGCTAATAACTTTAATTACCTTAGGTATCACATCACCGGAACGCTCCACTACCACTGTGTCACCAATGCGAATATCCTTACGATCAATCTCATCCTGATTGTGAAGGGTAGCGTTGGTAACCGTTACACCACCAACTTCCACCGCTTCCAGTTTTGCCACCGGGGTGACAGCACCAGTGCGCCCGACAGAGGAGATGATGTCATTGATCACTGTTGTGGCCTGCTGTGCTTTGAATTTACCAGCAATGGCCCAACGCGGTGTTCGGCTACGTACACCAACTGTGTTTTGTAACGACAGTGAATTGACCTTAATGACCGACCCATCAATTTCGTAAGGCAAATCGTTGCGTCGTGTTTCGAGCTGCTGATGGTAAGCGATTGCCTGTTTAATTCCTGCAGCAATCTGTACTTCAGGGTTTACTGGTAGTCCCCAGTCCTGTAGTGATTGTAAAAACTCCCAGTGGGTGTTGAATTTTGTACCAATTATTGATCCAGCCTGATAACAATAAATAGATAATGACCGTGTTGCCGTAATTTTTGGATCGAGTTGCCTCAGGCTTCCAGCCGCTGCGTTACGGGGATTGGCAAACGGTGGCTCACCTGATTTTTCACGGTGATTATTCAAGGATGTAAAGTCTGACTTGCGAATGAATACTTCACCTCTTACTTCCAGTAATGTGGGGATGGAGCGCTTATCATGTCGCAGAGCAAGCGGTATGGCATTAATGGTTTTTAAATTGGCTGTAATATCTTCACCGCTGGTCCCATCGCCACGAGTGGATCCATTTACGAATGTTCCGTTCTCATAAATCAGTTCTACAGCTAAGCCGTCCAGTTTTGGTTCGCTGACATATTCAATATCTGCCATATTATCTATGGCTTTTTTTAACCGTTCATCAAATGCGCTTAATTCATCATCTGACATGGCATTCGCTAAGGACATCATGGGTAACCGATGGGTGACAGTGCCAAAAGCTTCCAATGGCTCAGCACCAATACGCTGTGTTGGTGATTCCGGAACAATCAGTTCCGGATGCAGCTCTTCCAATTGTTCCAGTTCACGGAAAAGCTGGTCATATTCTCCATCAGAGATTACGGGATCATCCAGGACATAGTAGCGGTAGTTATGATCGTTGATCTGTTGCCGAAGTGATTTGATTATTTTGGTTACAGCTACCATTGTAGCGATTTTAATCTTTCTTCAAAGTACTTTATTGGATCAACTAATGGTTTATTATATGGTTTTATTTTTCCATTTTTATCCAGCGGTGTGGCATGCATGGATTGATCTATTGCGGCAACCGTGAAAAAATAGGTAACTGAATCTCCGCCTTGGAAACCAGGATCAAAGTTGAAGGCATAGAAGCCCCTTACCTTAGCTAATGGTATCTCCTGCATATTTTCCATGGCGTTCGTTCTGTAAAAAATGCTCACTGTTACTATGCTGTCTTCAGGTATATCAACGTATAACTGCAACTTTGTTGGTCGGTCATCAAAAATGATCTTTGGTGGCAGATGCAGTAATAATGGTATCGTCCGGAAATACGCGGCGGAGATATCAAGCGTTGAATCGAGTTCAGCTGCCGGCAGCCAGGTAGTATTTGAGAAAATGAATAATAACGCTAAATAGATGCTTGAATTATGACGTGCACTGCAACATGTGCGTTTACCCATGGGCATTACAATTCTTTAAAATGGATACAATTCTTATACCAGTTTTGATATTCTCCTTTTTGATGAACCCAGAAATCGATACTGCATTTTGCTTTGCCAATGCACTGTGCATAACCACAATAAGCTGTTTGATTGTCTTTTTAGCGTATTGTCCCATATTTGTTAAAGCGGAGTAGGCAAAACCCAGATCATCATTTATCCTGTTCCTGTCTACTTGAATATCAACCTGATACACGCGTCCTTGCCTGGTGGTATAAATGTTGACGCCCAATAATTTAGGGGAGGTATGGTTTCGGTCGAAATAATGGGGTGTCATGGCAATAATTTGGGTATCACTGAACTTTGGCTTTGCTGCGAATAGGAGCGGTGCCAGAAGAATGATGATAAGTAATCTGTGGAATTTCATCGTTTGAATTTAATTAAGATTACAGCAATGATTAATACTAAGAGCGTGACCACAATTATAGCAAATTGAATACGTTTCTTGGAATACACAATAGACTCAGCCTCAAGTATGTAATCATCATTCAGAAAATCTTTTAGCCCGAAAGTCCACAGCAGTGTGTCACCAGCGATCGAATCAGCATTTGTAGAGATAACAACACCAGGCAGAAAGATATGGAATTTGAACTGATCATCTTGTAATTGGCCTGTTATGTGCATTTCGTTTGAGTAACGATCCACCGCATCTTGGTATGCAGCTGGATAATTTGCTGGCAATTGTGTTAAAAAAGGCTGCAGTACATCATCTACAAATAAACTGGCTGAATCGCCGATAGAGTATAACTCAGTGAAGTTTTTTCGATCTACGTAGCCGCGGATATAATTCTCAATTCTCTCAGCCAGTATATTTTCCAGCAGGGTTGTTGAATCTTCCTGTAGATCATTTATCGCGGTTGTGCCGATATAGTAAAGAGCTTCCCCAATCCATTTTGTAGAGTCATCTTCCGTATTGCCTAGACTATCTCCGAATTTCGGATATTTACGAAATACTTCCCGTCCTTTGAAAAATTGAATAACTGAATAGCGCGTACCGAGCATGCCTGCTGTGCGTTTTACATCTATTGGATGGGCAAGTTGTATCGGTGAACTTTCGCCCGCTGCGAAAGCAACAGGTCCAGAAAGCAGTCCGGATGTTTCCATGATCCAAGTGGTTTCCTCATTCTTTATTTCTGTTGCGATATGCGTTGTCCAAGGGCTTCCGAAAGGATGGGGAAAATCGTCATTAAATACATCGGTGGAATCTCCCCTGGTGACAAATTTCATGGTATATCTTCCATCAGGTAGCACACGTACCGTGATCAGGTGCTCCACGCAACCAGGGCATACTAAGCCAATGAATAGAATTAATATAATTGTTTTACACTTCATTGTTAAAGCCTGGGGCAGGGTAGAGTTTCGGAACAAACTGCACACAAATCAAACCGGTGATAGCACCTACTAAGGTGTCAATTGGATAATGAAATGAACATATCACTGTAGATAATAACACGGTGATCAAGAACAAAAATAACGGAATCCGCCACTTGGGAAAGAGCCGTGCCCCAAATGTCGTTACCACTACGGCTGCAGCGCAATGCAAACTAGGGAATGATCCGCCCCCCTGATCGAAGGAATAAATAAAATTCATTATTGGAATAAAAACTACGCCTTGTGGTATAATCCAATCCCGAAAAAGTACCGGACCAGAACTGGGGAACAGGATTATGAACCATTGATGAATGATTGCAGTAGTGATCAGGGTAAACATATATAGTTCAACCAGTGGGCGCTGAGCTTTATATGCCCGGGATGCAAATAATACAACACTTACGTAGTACATGAAATATGCACCATGAAAAAATTCCAGCCAAAATAAATTCATACTAACTGGCAGGATAAGATACCATTCCTTGCCAAATATGGCTAGATCCCATGCCATCACTTTTTGGTCAAGATCAAATGGTATCAGCGCATTGCGCAGCATAGTGGCCTGGACATAGAACAGTAGATAAAATAGTACCGGATATAATATATGAAATCGTCCATATCTGCTATCCGGTTTCTGATGATGTACGTGTGCCAGAACGATAACCGTAAGGCAAGTAATAACATTGAAGAGTAAATGGTACCACACGTCAGCGATAAATGTTGCTCGCAGTAGACAGTGAATAGACAGACAGAATAGATATAATATAATGACCCGATCGGTGGGATTCAGACGCCTCATTGTAAAAGATACGAGTTTAAGGAATCAATGTAAATGGAATAAAAAAGGGGTACCATTTGGCACCCCTTTTACTAATGAAACAGTGCTGTTTTAGAAAGTCATCCGCAGTGAATTCTGCAGGGTGCGGATTATCAGTAATGCATCGGCGCCATTCACGTACCCTGCGGCGTTGAATTTACCAGTCATTACATCAGACTGCATTATGCCGCGCTCACTACAGATTGCCATTGCATTGTACGCTGGATGGCTGCTGGGCACATCGCTAAACCGGGATGGGTTTTCACCAAAATAGCGGACTTCCAGACTATTATCTCTTGTGGCTATCACTAACAGTCTTTGCACGGCCATGGCATATTCGGCACGGGTAATAGTTTCTTCAGGGTAAAAACGGCCATCTGGGCCAGCTTCCAGAATACCATGTTCAATGACTTCATTGATCCAGGTTGAAGCCCAATGACCACTGGCGTCTGAGGGCGTTCTGGCGCCTTTACCAGCACCCATTTGTGAAGGCGTTTGGAATCCGCTACTCTGCTCGGGTAAACGAGCGATCAGTTCACTGATCTTTAATTCTTCTGCAAATATGACAGCAAGATCCGCCCGGTTGATCTGTTCCTGCAAGGCGATCTTTTTACCGGCTTCTGTGCCCGGCATAGCTCTTACGATTTTCTGCGATCGTTTCCATTGATAATCTGCTTTTCCAGAATATTCACCTTTCATTTCAACGACACGGCGGAAATAGGACTCTGCATCATTAAAATCGTAGTTGTACAAATGGGCTAGTCCATAGTAAAACAGTGATCCTTCGTGTTTCTTATCGCGTTTCAATGCTCTATCCAATATGTTGGTTGCTTGTTTGAACCACTTTTTCTCATCCTTCCGCATGACGATCCAGGTGCGGGCGCATATGGCCAGTACGTCCGGATCTTTGCCTTTATCTACCTTGCCAATATTTTTTCTGGCTGCTTTGGTATTTCCAAGGTGCGCGTTAGCCAGTCCCAGTCCAGCATATGCCGCTACGAATTTTTTATCCAGGTCTAATGCCCGCTGAAATGAATTTAGCGCAGCATCATAATTCCCGGAATCAACTGCCCGCATGCCGGCCCGGAAATGGTATTCTGGTGTATCAACGTCACTTTGCGGTTTGGTGGCACATCCTCCGACGAGAACTAATGCTGTAAATGCATAAAAAATAAAATGGATACGTTTCATAATAAATCCTTACCTTTTTTTCAACAGGGTGAATATAGGTTGAAATATATTGAAAATAAATGGCTTGAGTACATATAGTTGATTTATATCACAAGCCCCTCTTTTTATTATTTGGTTAATGGTTTATATATAAATAATTTATAATATTGGTGAATCCTGTATAGATTTGTGTACAAATGAAAAACATATATAGAATTATTGTTACATGCCTAGTGCCGCTGACATTGCTGCTGGCCCAAGCACAGACTGCCCAGGGTGTAGGCTATGGCCTGACGAAAGATGCTGCTATCGAGCAGGCAAAACGGGACGCCGTAGAGAATGGACTGGGGGCTTATATCAGCTCTGAAACGGTGGTAACAGCTACCTCGCTGAGTGATAATATTTATTCCAAGGCCCAGGGATTTGTGAAAAAATTTAACATTGTCAAAGAGAAAAAGGATCCTGATGGTAATTGGGAGATCACCATCTCTGCGGAAGTTACCCAGATTCTGGATCAGGTGATGCAGGATGAAGTTGCGATGCAGACACTGTTGAATTCTATGAATCGACCCAGAATTATTTTTCTGCTACGAGAAGAGAATTTGATTGATAATACTCCAACAGATTTTGCTGAAACAAAACTGTTGAGCATGTTTTATAATAAAGGATTCGATGTCGTTGATCGGCAATTGGTGCAGGCCCTAAAAGGGGAACCGGATTATGAGCAGGCCCTGGGCGGCAATGTCGCTGCCGCGGCCAAAATTGCCGCTATGCTGGGAGCCGAAGTAATTGTTATTGGTACAGCCAAGATCTCATCAGGGGGCATATTTTACGGTATGACTTCTGGGCAAGCAGACTTGAATGGAAAAATTGTTCGGGCTGACACGGGGGAAATTTTGGCGGTTGTGCCCAGTGCTCATGGCAAAAAGCCGCATATTTCAGCGTCTACGGCTGGCATCAATGCAGTGAATGAAGCGGCCGATAAACTGGGGACCGATATAATTCGCCAGTTAATCCAGAAGTGGAGTACCCAGCAATCCAATTTTATTAAAGTATATATTGTCTTGAAGAACGCCGACTTTGGGTCATACATGATGTTTCAATCATTTTTACAGGCCCAGACCGTTTCCGGTATTCGCAATGCCTATTCGAAAAGTCTTAACGATGGCGTGGCTGAGTATGAGGTTGAATATGAGGGGAAGGCCATGGATCTGGCCATGGGGTTGAGCCAAACTACACCGGATGGTTTGAATTTTAAGGTCACCGGTATGTCCGGTAACCGTATTACAGCTGAAATTGTTCAATAAAGGAGTGGGATCATGAAGCGTATATTCGCAGGATTGTTATTAATAAGTGTTGTCTTTGCCCAAGATACTTTTGTCGGCGATACATTTGATCGCGGATCCATTGATTATAATGGCCGCAAGGTAAAGGCCACCGGCATTGGCTATATCCCGCAGAATGTGATCAACGCTGGGCAGGCCCGTCGGGCAGCACTGCGTATTGCCAAGCAGGATGCCTTGCGCCAGTTGATTGAGATCGTTAATGGCGTAACCTTGACCAGTGAGACCACCATGAGTGGCGCCATGTTTGATGATGTGATCAAAACTCAGGTACAAGGCGCGATTCGCGGTGCCTACCAGGTTGGAGACCCAAAATATTTAAGTGACACCTCCATTGAGGTCGCCTATGAAGTCCCAATGGCGGGCATCTCCGAGGTAGTAATCCCAGCTGCCGGTTTTCTTGATCCCTTTGCACCTGCGGCTGCCGGCGCACCAGCAGATGAGACTGCTGAAGCACCCACAACTGGTTCGGTTACCGGTTTGATCATTGATTGTACCGGACTCGGTATTCGACCGGCCATGTCACCGCAGATCCTGGACCAGAATGGTGGCGTGATCTATGGACCAAGTGATTATACGCGGGAATTTGCCATAAAGAATGGAGTAGCTGGATATGCTCGTGGTTTAGACGCTGGTAAAGCAGATGACCGCGTAAAAGGCAACCCCCTGGTTATCAAAGGTGTGGCGACCAGCGGTTCTAATAAAGTGGATGTTGTTGTGGGTAACTCAGATATAATGAGAATAAGGTCTGCCAATAGTTCTTATGGTATTCTCAAAGATTGTAGGGTGTTGATAGTACTTGATTAATAAACTAACGGAGAAATAATGACGCATAGAATTTCAATGATGAAACCAATACACTTGCTGTTGCTTCTGGCACTGGCAATCATGGTGCCGATTATTGCTCAGGATGAAGATACAGCAGCAGTACAGGATGAAGTTAAACCAGTAGTACAGGAAGAAGACACGGCAGTAGAGGATGAATCAGAAGTAGTAGTTGTACCTGATGCAGATAGTATACCTGATCTGAATCTGAATCCAGGCGACATCGCCCCTACCTGGGCCCTAATGTATGCCCCGGCCAAGTTTGAATTTTTGAAGAACTGGACCGTGGAACGGGGCGCGAGACTGCGCAAGTTCAAGAGTCAGCCCAACCGCCATGTAGTGGTCGTGAGCTTTTTTGCCACCTGGTGCAAGCCCTGCATGAAAGAATTACCTTTATTGCAGAATCTCTATGAGAAATATGATGGGCAGCGGGTAAAATGGTTCCTGGTGGATATTACCGAAGCAACGCGAACCAGCCCAGGATTTGAGGATTCGCCTGTCGCCGGGCCATTCCTGTCCAAAAAAGGAATTACAATGCAGATCTTAAATGACAACCGTGGTGTGGCCAAGGAACGGTATGGCGCCAAAACACTGCCCCGCCTTTTTGTGATCGATAAATTTCAAACCATCCGGTTAACCAAGCAGGGCTTTCATGAAGGGGAAGATTTCGAAGGTGAGATTTCCACTATCGTAGATGAATTATTGGCGGAGGCAGAAGAATAGTTCTTTTGTGTTCCAGCGCACTGCAAGTTCGCCAAACATGTTTTAAACTTTGAGGGTTTTATGAAAAAATCACTGGTATATGTATCTCTGACCTGTTTAATAACAGGTTTTGTATGGAGCCAGGATACCCGCCCAACGATAGCTATTTTGGACTTTGAGGGGCAGGGTATTAGCGTTCAGGAAGTGCAAAC
>JYMV01007823.1_pt1 | contig 14817 bp, 13 predicted proteins | sample 338911 | NCBI WGS metagenome assembly JYMV01 (sample SAMN03354496, study PRJNA234377) | hydrothermal vent metagenome | biome: Deep sea; feature: Hydrothermal plumes at the Eastern Lau Spreading Center, Western Pacific Ocean; material: Seawater | place: Tonga | collected 2009 | depth 2000 m m
ACTGCGTAGGTTGTCACGTGATAACGTTGTCGGACCGGGAAGTCCGCCCTAATACTTATGAGGTAATTTGTGCGAACTGCCATGATTCACAGATCAAGAAAAAAGAACTCATTCTCCTTAGGCTCCCGGAGTTGGTACAAAATCTGATTGACCAAAAATCGCTGGTGCAGGCTTGTAACTTTCCTGAAAGCCAGGCCAAAATGGATGATGAGTTTCTCAGTATTTCCACGGAACAGCCGGCTTTGGTGAGTGCTTTTCTTTTAAATATTCCTGAGGATGATCCGGAAACTTATGACCAGCCCCTTCAGGATCTGATTTCTGCGATGACTGAAGAAAGTAGTGCGCCCTTCGCTGATTTGATCGATGGGCAAACTGAAACCGCAATGTCAGGGCGCCTGTTGGCCGGCTTGAATCCGGAGGTGCTCAAAAGGGCGGCTTGTTCATGGGGTTTGAACCTGGAGTATGAACCCCCCGCTGAAGCCAGATTTGGAGGTTGGTACGCTGACATGCTGGAGATCCGTTACAAACCTTCCGGGCATTCCGATCCCGTAGCGAAGTTCAGAGAAACCGGTCGAGGATGATAAAGCTACAAGAGCTGTCGCTATGCGTGAACAGATCCTTTCTGCAAAAGAAGGAGTGGGAGGGTGCATGAAGTGTCATGCTGTAACAGAGGTCAAAAACGCAAAAGGCGACTCCCAACTGAAGGTGGATTGGAAGTATGGAAAGGGCGATGAAAACCGTCCTTTTGTGCGCTACAGCCATAATGACCATGTAGAAATATTAGGAACCAAACGCTCATGCACGAATTGTCATATCCTTGATAAGGAAGCAGACTATTTGGCAACCTTTAAAGAATATGATCCTTCTAAATGGGTGAGTAATTTTGAGTCTATTAGAAAGAAAACCTGTATGCAGTGTCACTCAGAAGATCAGATTAATCTCGAATGCCAGAAATGCCATTTGTATCATTTTAAACCGAGTTTTAAAAAAGATATGCTTACCGTGAAAGCTGAATTGCCTGTATCAAAGCTATAAAAGTCAATGACGGTAAACTGCATCTTTAAGGAGGGGTGTTGCTGAACATCATTTTCAGTTTTGTCGCGTTGGTATTTTTATTGGGCCTGGTAGCCTATATGCTGGTTCTTCTTGCCAACAACTCAAGAATCCTTTCTATCAGTCAGGAAAAAGTTGATCTCGAAGGGGAGTTGTTGAAAGCGAAGATCAAAAGCATCATGGATCGGCGCGAAATTGAAGCCAAGCAACTGAACCTGTCTTGGAATGGATTTCGAAAATTCAAGGTTACCTCTAAAGAAAAGGAAACTAGCGATATTACTTCCTTTTATCTCGCTCCGCACGATGGCAAGGAGTTGCCAGAATTTTTGCCGGGCCAGTTTCTGACTTTCCAGATTCCGGTACCAACCCAGCCCCATCCGGTCATTCGCTGTTATTCCCTGTCGGACAGCCCCTTTCACCCAGAAAGATATCGGGTATCGATCAAACGGGTACCTGCACCCAGAAACGAACCCACTGCGCCTCCTGGCCTGGTTTCCAACTATTTTCATGACTTCCTTAACGAAAATGATATCGTGGATATTAAGGCCCCCAGTGGACATTTTCACCTGAGCATGACCAAGAAATTTCCAGTGGTTCTTCTTGCGGGCGGAGTAGGGATCACTCCATTACTCAGCATGCTCAACGCCATTACTGAAATGGGTTCCCAGCGAGAGGTCTGGTTCTTCCTTGGAGTGAGAAATAAGAAAGATCATGTGATGAAAGAACATCTGGAAATGGTGGCGAGGGAGAATGAAAATGTTCGCCTGCGTGTTTTCTACAGTGCTCCAGGCGAAACCGATGTGCTCGATGAAGACTACCACGTCAAAGGTCGGGTGAATGTCGAGAATTTAAAAACCATTCTTCCTTCCAGCAACTTTGATTATTATATCTGTGCTCCGCCTCCTATGGTTAAAGATTTGAGGAAGGATTTGGCCGATTGGGGAGTTCCCAAAAAGAATATTCATTTTGAGGCTTTTGGTCCGGCTACGGTTAAAGGATGTAAGGCTGAACCCGGAAAGGCAAGCGGGGTCAAAATCAATATTCAGTTTGAGAAGTCCGGGAAAACCCTGGTGTGGGATTCCAAATCCGAATCCCTGCTGGATTTCGCGGAGTTGAATGGAATTTCTATTGACTCAGGTTGCCGTGCGGGCAATTGCGGAACCTGCCTCACTGCGATTAAACACGGTAAGGTGGAGTTGGTAGGGGAACCCGGTTCAGAACCCGAAGCGGGATCCTGTTTGACTTGTATCAGCATCCCTAAAGAAGACCTGACACTGGATGCCTGATGTTGTTTGAGAAAATGCAGGCTTTTAAACCTTTTCCATCGTTATTTATCCGGCTTTTTTCCTGAATGATCCTTTTATCATGCGGTATGCCCAGCGGCCTTTATCGTGAGCCATAGGGACCCCAATCCGATTGCCGCAGTCTGTGCAGGTCAGTGATGGAAGATCTGGTTTACTGGAAACGGATTTCAATCGAGAAAGAGAATCGGGCTTGATAATCCTGTCAAGGTATAACCTTACCAGCTGACCGGACCCTTTTTTCTGGTACTGAACCATTAAAGCTCCGCACTGGCCGCACAGAATTTTGATAATCTGGCTCGCCATATTCCCTTCCTACCACTATTGGGCTGTTGTTTTCTTCCTCGGGCATTCATGGCCCGAAGGGTACTAAGGGGCTAGCAACAGGCGCTATTGCCGTTTGTTTGAATGCCTTCCTGTGCCTGGGGAGTATTGCAGTCAAAAGGTCCGTAGTGGCTTGAGAAATCTCCGAGGATATTAAAATGCTCGCTGAACCGGGTTTCACTCAGCATCTTGCTGGTATTGCCACAAACCGGTACGGGAACTCTTGTCTGAAAATAATGATGGTCATCAAGGGTGAACCCATGTGGGAATTCGGGGATACTGCCTTTGTAATAGGCGACATGGCCGAAGTTTTCACAAATGTCTTCGAAATCACATTTAAAGCTGCGCACGGTCATGGAATAAAAATCGATCATACCGACCTTGCGCTGGATGTCCTCGTTGTTGAGAGTGATCGGATTTTTGGAAACAACCCGGTAGTCGAGACAGCCTACCTTTCTTAGTATTCTCCTGAAGTCTTCTGTGTACAGGGCACCTCCCAGGCATTCGCCAAGCAAAACCGGGTCGGTGGTTAGAGATTCCGGCACCCGTCGCCCGGAAAAAATGTCGGAGAGATACAGCTCTCCACCGGGTTTAAGAACCCGGAAGATTTCACGGAATACACTTTCCTTATCGGGAGACAGGTTGATCACGCAGTTGGAAATAACCACATCCACGGAATTATCTTCAAGGTTTGCTGAGGTGAGGTCTTCAATCCAGCCTTTACGAAAATCAACGTTGGGATTTTTCAGGTTAAATTTTTTCGTGTGGTAATCAACATGTTTTCGGGCCACCTCCAGTTGTTCATCGGTCATGTCGATGCCAATGATCAGGCCATTTGGGCCCACTACCTGGGCAAGTAAATAGCAATCGCGTCCTGAACCACAACCGAGGTCCACCACGGTTTTTCCTTTGAGGCTTGTAGGAAAAGTGGAAGCGCAACCGTAAAACTTGGATTGTACTTCTTCATGTATATTCTTCAGATAGGGACGTAAGTACCCAGGCATGGAGTCTGCCGCGCAACAAGCACTGGTTTGAAGGTCGTTTTTGGTTTTAAGAATTTTTCCGTAATAGTTCTGAACGTCCTGAAGAATTTTGGAACGGGTATTCACTATCTATCTCCTGAGAATTTCTGAGCGCAGAGAGCAGTCCAACTGAGGTTTGGGAGGCTCTATCATTTTAAAATCTAAGGATCTATTCTATATAAAATATTGTATATATTAAAATTTTTGTCGATACGGATGAAAAATCCTTACAAAAGGTTTGGCTTTTTTAAGAGGGATGGTGGCATATAAAACATTGAAATAAAAGGATATACTTGACAACTTGTTTTGTGGGTCCGTTAAAACAGATTTATAAATTAGGGGTAATTTTTCCCGGTATGGATATTGCGGTTTGGGTAGGAGTCACTTTATTTCGCAGAAAAGATAGCCGAGGCAAATCGGCCCTTAATATTTGGCAACAAGCAGGGATCAGAACTTTTGTAACAGCACCAACAGATGAAAGGTTTCATCCTTGATTTTAAACGGGACGTGAAATTTTGGAATTCCATTGATCTCAATGTCTAGAGAATGGCCTTCCCCCATCTTGACTTCTGGAAGGCCCAGGTCCCAGGTCAGCTCAATCTTTTCCTCAGGTAAATCTTTTTCCGGGTGGACTAATTGTGCGATTTCCCTGGGAAATTCCGAAATTCTCGGTTTGACTATTCCGCCAATGATGTTGGATAACGCCTGAACTATGCCACAGACCTGTTCAATATCGACTTCCCCAAATATTCCCTCATAAATGTTACAAGCGGCCTTTTTGGGAAAATTCATAATCAACGTTATCTGGATTCGATTTTCAGAATCCTGAAGATCCACCCAGGCACTGAAATATCCCTTTAATTCAACAGGACTTTTTGAAATACCTGGAATAGCCTCAGCCAGATACTGTTCCATTGCTTCAATCGTACTTTCAGTAAAAGCTTTAATTATCGATGAAGGAACTTCAACGGGAGATTCCTCCCATTGGGAGTCCAGAGTTGAGGTCGGTGCTGAAGATTTTTGGGTCGTAGGTTCTGTCAGATCAGTTTGGTTTAAAATATTGCGAATTGTTTTTTTGAACTGGTCTTGTGTGAAAGGTTTCTTTAAATAACCACTGGCCTGGTGCTTATCCAAAATTTCCTGATAGGTTTCCTGCTTTTCAGAACTGATAATCAAAAAAGAGGTTTTCTTTTGATTGTCATTACTTTTTTCACGGATTTCCTTGAGCAGCTCAATTCCACTGGAGTCCTTCAGGTGAATTCCTGAAGTGACCAGATCAAAATTTTCCAAATCGAACATCATCATGGCCATATTTCTATCATGAGCGGAGAAAATATTATCCTTTTCAAAACCCGTTTGGACCAGGAAATTTTTGATGATCTTGGTAATGATTGACGAATTATCAATCACTAAGGCCTTCTTGCCTTGGAGAGATGGGTTCATAGAATAATTGTAGCGGAATATAAACTGAAGATCATGCATTATTCCTACTTTAACTGTTACAAATACGTCGAACTTTGAGCGCAGTGGAACGATAATTTCTTAAATAGTTATTTTTAAACTGGTTAGAATTTTTTGGTGGTCGGAAAAAAAAGTGGCAGGATATTTTATTTTAGCTGGAAGCAGTCACTCAACCTCATCTTCTTCAAGAAAGTTCTCTTCGATTCCGCGTTCTATAATTTCGTCGGCAAGATCCCCATATCCTCCAGAATCATAGTCATTTACATTCTGTTCGTCAAAGTCATCAAAATAGACGGAATGATCGGCTTCACACCATTCCCGTATGGGAGTGCTAAACCGCAACACTTTCTGCACAGCTTCCAGTTTTTCCATAAGTCGGGATTTTAAAATTATAAAGACTTTAGGAGAGATTAAATTTTTGATATTTAGAAGAAAAGAGTTTCAGTTTAAGGCCAGCAAAATTGTTTCATTATTGGCGAATTTATGTAATTGGTAGGGATAACTTAAATCAGGAGTGCCGGAGATTTCCACTCCATCCCTTAAGCAGAGTACCTCTTTGAGGGTGAGAGGTCGGGCTCCCATCTTGGAATAATCGTCAGGGTCAAAAATCTTTGTTGAAGTTACCATTGTTTAATTGGCCTTTATAGATTTCCTTATTAAGATGCAAAATATTCCCCAAAGACTTAAATTTTTCTTGGAGGGAGAATAGTAAACAGAAAAAGAGGATGGCTATACTCCTCAACGGGGACAGGTATCAGTTTTTACCCGCCCGTTTTTTGCTGTAACAGAGCAGATATGAGATTCTCCACCTCCTACCGTCCATTTTTTCTGGTTATGGCGGACCGCCCAGACATGGACTTCCCTTCCGGTAGATATGGTTGCACGGGTCGCGGCTCTCCGGTTTGTGTGGGGAAAAAACTGGGGAATTCCTCTCCAACCTATGATCAAGCTCCTTCCGTCCACCCGGTACCATTCTACTTCAGGGACATCATCCAGAAATTTTACCCCGTCAATCAGGGCATTTTCCAAGGAGTTGGCATGGGCTGAAGTGAAAAAAGTCGATAGAATTAAAATGGCTAACAGGGTGGGTTTGAGCATGGATTTCTTGGGTTCGATTTGCATAAAACTGTTGGCAAAAATTTTATCTAGAAATAAACGATTTGAGGGGAAGAGTCAAAGCAAATCATCTCTACTCGGTAAAATAAAATTTTGAAAACAGAACAGGTTTTATTGCAACTCCAATAATTGGAAAGCTGATTTATTTGAAGGAATTTAAGGGGTCGGAAAATGCTGGGTTAACCCTTGAAACCGATTGCGCCTTTAAACTGGGTATCCGTGGTGTCGGCAGAGTCCATATTGCTTCCTGTAAGATCTGCTCCTATAAACAGGCCTCCACTCATTTTAGCCCCTGTAAAATTCGCAGAACTTAGATTTGCTTTAGAGAAATCTGCGTGTTCCAAATCAGCCCTTCGCAAATCTACTTTTTTCAAATTCGCGTTCTGTAAATGGGCGTTTCTCAGCTTTACGCCTGCCATGTCAGCACCTTCCAAATTTGCCCTTTGCAGGTCTGCTTTTTGAATATTGGCTCCTACCAGGAAAGCGTTTTTCAAATTGGCATCTGTCAAAATAGCTTCCGTCAGGTTTGCCCGGCTGAGATCAGCCCCTTCCAGAATAGCCGCGTTTAATTCCGCCCCGGTCAGGTTGGCTCCGCTCAAATCTGCATGGGTTAAATCGACTTGCGCTAATTTGGCTTTGGTCATTCGTGCTCCGCTCAATTGCGCGCCATTTAATTTGGCTTGGTTTAGTTTGATGCGGTCTAAATTTGCGCCGGCCAATTTTGTCCCAACCAGATTGGCACCGGTCAGGTCTGCGATATTTAAATCCGCTTCAGACAAATCGGAATCTTTAAGGTCTGTCCTTCTTAGTATTGCCCCATTAAGTTTGGATCGGCTCAAATCCGCGTTGTGAAACTTGGCATCGGTGAGGTCGGCTCCGGTGATATCCGCACGGGGGAGACGGGCATCGGTAAAAATTCCTCCCGCGAGTTTCGCTCCCTTGATCAAGGCGCGGTTGAGGTTGGCGGATTTAAAGTTTCCTTCAAAAAAGACTCCCATGCTTAACCGGGAATCAGTGAGATCGGTTCTTTCAAAATCAGCGTTATTAAACCGGGCCCGGCTTAGGTCGCTATTAGTAATTTTTGCGTCTTGCAGATTTGCCCGTGAGAAATCGGAGTTGCTGAAATCGGTTTCATTGAGATTGCATCGGACCAGCTTGGTTTCCATGCACTTGGACTTCCTGAAAATGGCTCCGTCCAGATTGGATTCGCTGAAATCGGTTCCTAAAAGTTTGGCACCTTGAAAGTTTGCGGATTCCATATTGGCACGGGTCATCACTCCTTCCAGGCAACTTATATTTTTCAAGTCTGCGTCACTGAGGTTGGCTTGGTCCAGATTGGCTTGGTCAAGGTTTGATTCCGCGAGAGTGCAACCGGATAAATCGGTATTTTTTAAATTTGTTTTTCTCAGGCTGATGCCGTGGAAATTAAGCCCCGACAAGTCCAGTCCGGAAAGGTCTTTTTCATCAAAAATATTTTCCAGGGTTGATTCTTCCTCTACAGCTTCATCGTTATCTTCCTGGTCAGGAATTTCTATGTCCTTACTTATAGTTTTTTCTTCCGCACTCTCTTCATTGGGTTCATCTTCGGGTTCATCTTCGGGTTCATCTTCGGGCTCATCTTCCTTTTCTTCTTCCACACCCTCTTCATTAGGTTCGTCTATGAACTCGTCTTCCTCTTCCCGGGCGGCAATCAGCTCTCGGTATTTTTCCAACTTCTCTTCAATTTCTTCTCGTGTAAAATCAGCCATTGAATCCTTCCTGAATAGATCAAAGATATTCTAAAGGGCACGCTCATGACCACGATAAATTTTAGAGGCACTCTAAATATTTCGGGGAAATGAACGGTCTTTTCCATTCGTGGGTAAAACAGAGAAGCTATCCTAGCTTGGCCCGGAACGCAAGCCTGAACCGCCTATTTTTGAAGATTCTTTTTGGAAAATGAAGGCATGTTTTAATTGTCCGGGCAAATGGGCCGTTTTTGTGTAGAAAATATGCTTGGAAATAAAGGTTATAATAAAACCTGAAAACATGGCCCTTCTCTGGAAGTATTTATGGAAAGCGTTTCTCAAAATGGCAAGAAACCGGTTTTTATCTATGATGGCGATTGCGGGTTTTGCCGTTTATGGATAGCCCGCTGGAGCCCTCTTACGCAAGAGGAGGTGGATTACCGTCCTTCTCAAGAAGTAGGCGAAAATTACCCGCAAATTTCTCCTGAATATTTTGAATCCTCTGTCTATTTCGTCGACTCTGAGGGCAGTTTTTGTTCTGGAGCCCAGGCTGTTTTCAAGGCCCTGTCTTACGCCCCTAATGGGAAGTGGTTGCTCAGGGCTTATGAGAAGGTACCGGGTTTCGCCCCAATCTCAGAATGGGGTTACAGGCAGGTAGCCGGAAATAGAAAAATTTTCAGCGCACTTACCCAGTGGATTTGGGGAGGCTCATTGGAAACACCCACCTGGTTTTTGACCCGGCGTGTGTTTCTCTTCCTCCTTAGCCTGATTTATTTGGTGGCCTTTTTGTCCCTTTGGACTCAAATCGAGGGATTGGTGGGGCAGAAAGGTATTCTTCCGGTCGAGAGTTTTTTAAAAGACGTGCAAGCGCATCGGGGCTCGGATCGTTTTTGGAATTGGCCCACCCTGTTCTGGCTTCATGCGGGGGATGGTTTTTTGCAGGCAATCTGCCTGCTTGGGGTGGGAGCCTCCCTGTGTGTCATGGCCAATCGGGCGGTGGGTTTGGCCCTGTTGCTAATGTGGGGATTTTATCTTTCCCTATTTAATGTGGCGCAACCCTTTTTAGGATTCCAATGGGATACCCTCCTGCTTGAAACGGGATTTCTGGCCCTCTTCCTGGTTCCTTGGAGGAGAAATAAAGGGACAACCGGGGAACCGCCCCCATCACCGTTAGTTCTTTTCCTATTTCGATTTTTGCTGTTTCGCGTTGTTTTTACTTCCGGGCTGGTCAAGATAATAAGTCAGGATCCCACTTGGAATGATTTCACAGCTCTCTACTACCATTATGAAACCCAGCCGCTTCCAACCTGGATAGGTTGGTACGCGCACCAACTTCCGCATGGGTTCCAGGAGTTTTCGGTAGCCTGTGTTTTTATTATTCAACTTGGCGTGGTGTTCCTGATATTCGGTCCCCGACGCATCCGTTACATCGGTTGTGCCGTACTGGTTTTTCATGAAGTATTGATTTTCCTGACCGGCAACTATTGTTTTTTTAACCTGCTGACCCTGGCTCTATGTCTTCTTTTGCTCGATGATGCAGTATTTTCAAGGTGGCTCCCAGGGAAAGGAAACTGGAAATTTTCCGGGCAGAAAAAAACAGAGCTGGTTTCTGTCTGGAAGAGAAGGTTTTTTACGGGGATAAGAGTTGGGGTATTAGGGATCTGCATCATGCTTTATGCGGTTCCTTTACTTGTCACTTCCGGTAATTATCCCTCTATTTTTGTTGCTATCGCAAACGCGATACGTCCCCTGCATCTTTTTAACTCTTATGGCCTGTTCGCGGTGATGACAACATCGAGGCCGGAAATCATTATCCTGGGAAGTGATGACCGCGAAAACTGGTTCCCTTATGAATTCAAATGGAAACCCGGCATTGTAACGAATAAGCCGGAATTTGTTGCCCCGCACCAGCCCCGGTTGGATTGGCAAATGTGGTTTGCCGCTCTCAGTAATTACGAGAGAAACCCTTGGTTGATCCAGTTCATGATCCGTCTTTTGCAAGGATCCCGCCCAGTAATAGAATTGCTGGGGAGTAACCCGTTTCCCGATAGTCCTCCTAAATATCTGCAGGCGCTAGTCTACGATTACCGGTTTTCAGATACTGAAACCCGGAACCGGGACGGCTCCTGGTGGAATCGAAAACTCCTGAGACCCTATACGCCCATTCTGCAATTGCCTTAATAGACAGCCTTCCGAGGAAGGATGAACGAAATCTGTTTAGCTGGGCGAAAATTTTAGTATAATTTCCCGATAGGGAGATTTTATGCCAGGGCCTTTGGAAGATGAATTAGGGGACGTGCTGGAAAAGTCCAGGGACGGGAAAGGCTGGACTCAGTCTGATCTGGCTCGTGCCTCCGGGATCAGCGTGAGTGATGTTTCTCGGATGGAACGCTATGAGTACGTGCCTGATAAGAGTGTTTTAAAAAATCTTGCGGAGGTTCTTGGCCTGCATGCTCCGTCATTGATCGCGGTCGCGAAAGAGACCTGGTCCCCCAAACCCATAGAGCCGGATCCCGGTCCCTTCAATACAGTCTGTTTGGATTTGTTTATCGGAACCTATGCCGTCAAATGTTACTTAGTGATATGCAATGCCACAAAAACCTCTGCGGTGATTGATACGGGAGGAAATCCGGAAGCTATCATTAAGAAAGCTAAAGAGCTGAAACTTCAACCGGAAAAAATTCTTTTAACCCACGCCCATATTGATCACGCAGGGGGACTGGAGCTTTTGGATAAAACCTATAAATGTCCCGTCTGGATCGATAAAAAAGAACCCCGTCCCTCGGGGAGTCGTGATTTCCGCTTTTTGCAGGATGGGGAAATTTTAAAACTGGGAAAGTTAAATATAGAAGTTCTTTTCACACCGGGCCATACCCCTGGCGGAGTTTCTTATAAAATCCATGACTCGGTTTTTTCCGGTGATGCCATATTCGCCGGTTCCATGGGACGCGCTAATTCCTCCTGGTCGGAGTTATACAATTCCATTACTCAAAGGCTTTTGACCCTGCCGGACCACACACGGCTTTTCCCTGGCCATGGTCCTGCTACCACTGTTGGCGAAGAAAAACGCCATAACCCATTTTTTTGCACCGGCGAACCGTCGGCGGTAATGAGGCGGTGACGCTAACCCTTTCACTGGGATGCTGGAGTTTTTCAGTAAAAAGAGCCTGCCAATGGGCACGAAATAGAGCTTGAATTGGAGGAGATACACAATGTTTATTAACGATGGAGACACGGTTTGTATTGTTGGGGGAGGCCCCGGTGGATCAGCCTGCGCCATGGTTCTTTTACAGGAAGCCCGGAAGTTGGACAGGAAGATCCGCGTGGTACTGATCGAGCATAAAATATTCTCCGAACATCGCCACTACAACCAGTGTATTGGCGTGCTCTCCCCCCCTTTCGAGGATATCCTGAAAAATGATTTGGATCTGACTTTGCCAGACAACCTGGTGCTCAATAATATGGAAGGCTATTGTCTGCATTCTGATTTGTTGAGCCTGGATTTGGTTGGAAAAGAGTCGGGTCGATCGGTTTCCGTGACACGCTCTAATTTTGATGCCTTCATGCTAGAAGAGGCTCGCAAGGCAGGTGCTGAAATTGTTCATAACCGTGTGACAGCGATCGAAGTGAATTCCGATGGAGTGGTGATATATACTGAGGGCGATAACTTTAAAAGCGCAGTTGTGGTCGGGGCTTTTGGGCTGGATGATGGAACGTGCAGGATTTTTGAACAGGGAACCCCATACTGTCAACCAGACTTTCTGAATACGGTGATCACGCGTCTCTATCCTGGAAAGGAATTCATGCAAAGCATGGGGTCCACCATCCATGCTTTTCTGCTTTCCCATCCCGGTTTGGAGTTTGGAGCGGTCACTCCGAAGGGGGAACATATTTCCATCAATATCGCAGGCCGTAAGGTTTCGTCGCATATCCTGATGGAGTTTCTGCGTTCGGCACCGGTGCAACGTTTTCTTCCTCCCCATCAAAGGCGTGAAAAACCACTGAACTATTTTAAAGGCAAATTTCCCATCGCCCCGGCCCGGAATTTATTCGGCGACCGTTATGTGACGATCGGGGATGCGGCAGGACTCATGCGGCCTTTCAAGGGAAAGGGCATTAACTCCGCCATCACTACCGGTATTTATTCCGCCCGTTCTATCATGAGGCATGGAGTTTCTAAGCAAGCCTTTGCCCAAAACTTTTATCAGGACTGTAGTGAATTGACCGAAGACCTTCCCTATGGCCGGGGCGTCCGGATTTTGACCAACCTTGCTACAAGATTTAAGTTTATGGACCATATGATTGCGATTGCGGCAGAAAGGCCCGATTTTATGCATGCCCTGTTTGGCAGTGTTTCCGGACACGACCCGTATAAAAAAATCATAATGGAAACCGCTAGCCTGTCGCTCGCTTTCACTTTCGCGCAAAAGATTCTGGGACATTTTGTATTCCGTCAGGAGGCTCATCTCCCCGTAAAAAGTGTTAGTCCGACTGCATGACCGCGGCATAGACATTGCCTCCCAAGGGTTCCTGTGATATTCTCCCTGCTTTCCCACAGGAGTTCCATGAAAAGAAATTATTTGATAATCACGTTCCTGATGGTTTTTGTCCTGCTAGGGTGTCCTCCACCCAAGGCAAGAAAAAAAATGCCGCGCATTTTTGCCTTGACCTATTCCATGGAGACGAGAACAGAGCCGTCCTTTCTCATTACTGATGATTTTAACCGCAACCATATTCTGGATTTGGTCGTAGTCAATAGCGGCGGCCAGTCCTTTTCATTTTATAAGGGAAACGGGGATGGAACTTTCAAGGATCAGCGTGTTTTTAGGACGGGCAGGGATCCCATTTGTCTGGTTTCGGCGGATTTCAACGATGATGGTTACAAAGATATCGGGGTACTCAATTATGCGGACCAGACCATCCAGATATATTTGAACACCCGGCTGGGAAGTTTTCAGAAAATAAACCAGCTTCTTGAGCCCGGTAAAATCCCCATCAATATGGCATCTGGAGATTTCAATGGTGACGGAAGAATAGACCTGATTGTTACCATGCGTTTTTCAAATGTGGTTATGATGCTGGGAAAAGGGAATGGTTATTTTTCCGAACCTAAATCCATGGATGTTAAGGGCCAGCCGACAGGTGTTGTGGTCGGGGACTACAATCAGGATGGAATGATAGATGTTGCAGTGGCTTTGGCGGGTACCGGAAATAAAGGGGTCCAGATCTTATGGGGTAAGGGCGATGGGGAATTTGAAAGTTCCAAGGTCTTTAAAGCCGGGAAACAGCCTCTCAGCATTGTCAGTATTGATGTGAATAATGACGGATTGATGGACTTTGTGACTTCCAGCAACTCTTTGCATGCCTTGACCACAATTGTGAACAATGGAGACAAAACATTCGATTCGTTACGGGATTTTGCCTCCGGGAATTTTCCGAAATTTGTCGTGGCCTCCGATTTTACCGGAGACGGTTTGCAGGATATTGCCGTATCCAACGCCACGGATGATGCGATCACTATTTCCCTTGGCAAAGGAGACGGAACTTTCACCTACCCGCCTATCTACCACAGGGAGATTTTAATGGCGATGGATTGATCGATATCGCTGTCTCCTGCAGGGATGAAAACCTCATCAACATCCTCAGCAAGAAAGATATGATCAATCCTAAACCGGACCTTCCCCAGAAGGAATCCAAGTCGTCCTGATTGGTAATGCAGAGGATACTAAATTGCTACAGGCAAGTCAGAAACAGGTTGCAGGCAGCCTTCCGGATAGACATATAAAATATCTTCGGGCAGGATCATCTTCGCAACTTCTAAAACATTCTGGAAGCCTTGCAGGTGATTGTTGGCAACCGGAACCAGAATAAAATCGTATCGCTGGTTCCTGAGGTTTTCAATTAAATCGGTGGGAATTGATTCGGCTGAAAAGAATCCGGACCCGTAGGAATAAATTTGATTCAGTCCTTGCAAATCCTCAAGGTCTTTTGCTGAAACATTCTGGCCCAGCAGGTCGACACGGGTCTTCTTGTTCAAATTCTCAAGGATCAGGCGGATCATCCAGTTTCTGACACTGCGGAGTACCAGGACCCGGGCTCCATCAGGAATCAAGTTAAAGGAAGATTTTGCAGTATTTGAAAAAGCACGGGATTGAGCTTTCTCTTTTCCCAAGTCAAAAGCAGACAGTGCTTTCTTAAAGTTCGCCTGGATTTCCTCGGCAGGATAATGCGGGTAGTGGACCACAACCTGGCCGTTGCCATCGAATCCTTCCCAACTTGTGGAAGTGTGCAGTAACGATTCCTCCATACAGGAATTATAAAAATCTGTTCCCGGCTGGGGAGTGTTGATAGAAACCTGGATTTCATCGAGCCAGCCTTTAGAGGCCATTTCATAAACCAAGTCTACTGTTTTCTGGTCTTCTTCCCGACTGGAGCCTAGCCCACCGATACTGATGGTTCCATAAAACAGCATGCCGAGGCTTTTGCCAAACTTAACCATAGAGCGAAGTTTGTCCAAGTCGTGCTTTTTGCCCAAAGTCATTTTCTCAGCGACCTTGTCACTACCAGTTTCGATCCCAAAACGGATTTTGTAATATCCTGCCGAAACCATTTCTTCCAGAGCTTCTTCATCCAAAGAGGCGTATTCGCACATGGCTTCATATTTGAGGTGATCCAGTCCCGCAGAGCGAATGGCCTTGGCAAGGGAGATATTGAAGCTTCTCTTTATATTGTGGACTTCTTCATCAAAGAACACGCCTTCCATTTCCGGATATTTTTCGTGCAAGGTGCGGATCTCTTCGACAACGCTGGCAA
>JYMV01019478.1_pt1 | contig 14813 bp, 12 predicted proteins | sample 338911 | NCBI WGS metagenome assembly JYMV01 (sample SAMN03354496, study PRJNA234377) | hydrothermal vent metagenome | biome: Deep sea; feature: Hydrothermal plumes at the Eastern Lau Spreading Center, Western Pacific Ocean; material: Seawater | place: Tonga | collected 2009 | depth 2000 m m
CCACATGGCACTCTTCGCCAGCCGCTTTTGTTCGCTGCTTTCTCCTTTTCCGACACAACTTTCTTATCCGCTTTCAAGGCTTGGGTGAACTTTTTCTCGGCCCTCGATCTTTCGAAAGTTGTTTTACCTTTAGCCATGTGAGCTGTCCTTGATGTCGGAGTTATTTTGGGGACCCCGCCGCTAATACTTTTAACTTTTGGTCAACTAAATCAGGTTGGAGATGATGCCGTTTATAAAGATGAAAGCGGCAACCACATTGAGCATAATTAAGCTTCGATCATGCCAAGCGACTGAAACCACGAGCCATCCGATTATGCCAGCAAGGTGCATATACATATTAAGCGGGTAGATGTTGCTGGCGGTTAAAGCCATGCCAGCAATAATTACCACACTGCTCACCCACTTGGTGAGCCAAATCAGATTTTTGCTGTGGAAAGTCAATTTAGTACGTCCAAATAATGAACTAATATTAGCTTTAAATGAGGCGTATGTAAGGCAATCGATCAGGGGAGTAGTGTTAAAAGGTCAGACCAGCCATGCAGATAAGTGTTAAGTCAGATTGAAAAACTGAATTAAAAAGGTGCGACGCCGCTGGATTACCGCAATGTTCTGCACATGGATTACGAAAAGCAGCCGCTGCTAAACTCGCGGAACTGGGATGCACCGCACATGAAATAATGGCCATTACAGGTCACGAAAGTATTCAGGAAGTGGAAAGGTATACCAAAGCAGCCGAACAAAAGCGGCTGGCCAAGAGTCCTATGGTAAAGTTCCAGGGACAAAATTAGAACATTTGTCCCAAACTTTTGTTTTTCCCTTTATTTACAATTACTTATAAGGTGGATGGTGACCCCTAGGGGATTTGAACCCCTGTTGCCAGAATGAAAATCTGGAGTCCTAGACCTGACTAGACGAAGGGGTCACACCATACCATATATTAATACGGAAGTTAGAAATCAAGCTTTCAATTAAAACAATATATTTTCGATAAAGTTTTAACGGACCAGTGTCTTTCAAAATTATTTTTCTCTATACCACCACAAACCTATAGGACCGAGAAGTGCCACGAAACCCATTGAAGCAAATCCCAGACCCCAAGCCTGAACACTATTACTACCTCCACCTATATCCAGCATCAATCCTACTACAAGTGGACCCGCCGCAGCTCCACCAAAACCGATCAAAGAGTGCAATCCAAGAGTAGCGCCTTTTCGCCCCTTTTCTGCAACAGTTACTGCCCCGGCTGTAAGGGCTGCTGAATCTAGCTGGATAAGAACCGCATATAACAGCATTATCAATGACACAAACCAATATGGCGCAGCCGGGAGAAAACCTGCACATAAACCTAAGCAACCCGCAGAGATTAAAAATACATAAATCATTCGTCGGCGGCCATACTTCTCTGCTAATTCATTTCCTCCGATACTGGCAAATACAGCTAAAACTGCACTTAAACTTGCAATAATCGTTGGCGCTGGCCAGGAACTAACCTCAGTTTGAAGACTGAAACTGAATACTAAAAAAGCTACTAGCCACGATCGGAAGGCAAATAGTTCCCAACTATGCACTCCATAAGCTAGAATATATCCCATAACTGCGCGGTTTTTAAAAATAGGTCGAAAATCTAAAAGAGCCGTTTTGTCCTGAGGTTCTGGTGGAATTACCGGAACCAATGTCATCAATACCAATAAGACGGCTAAAGCTGCGCAAACAGAAGCTATAATGAATGCAATCTTCCAACCGAAGGGACCACCGATCTCACCAGAGATAAAAAATGAAAAAGCTGTCCCTAGACTAAAACTAGCTGTGTAAATAGCGACACCGCGCGTAGATGTCTGAGCATTAATTCTGTCCACCAACATTCGTAATCCTGGCATATACGTAGCTGCCAGAGCTATTCCTGAGACAGCTCGTAAAATTAAAGCTGACCAGAACCCCTCTGCAATAAAGGCAAACGCCGCAAAAGATATCGCCGCTAATGCCGCACCACCTAGGTATATGAGTTTTGCATCATAGCGGTCTGTTAGTCCCACCAATACCGGTACACTGACAGCATATCCTCCCAACATCATTCCGGAGATCCAACCTGCTTCGGTATTCGTCAACTGCCATTCATTAATAAATGACGGCAAAAGAGCAGGAAACGTAAATGTCCCAACCATGGTCAGCACCTCCGCTACGCAGATGGTAACTACCAGCAATACCGAAGGCATAGTTGTTAATTCACCTCCGCGCCGTCGTCGATAAGTAATTGAACTGAAGAACGGCCTTGCCACGAATTTTCACGTAAACGACCAACGAGATTCAATGGCAAGCCACCGTGGTTAAGTAGTCTTTGACCAAGATCAGTATCTAAGCTGCGAAATGAGATTGCCTGAAGCCGTTGGCCAATCGTATCCACCAAATGACAGCGAACATGATCTTTACCAACTACATCCGACTTGGCAATACGGAGACTTTCAAAAGCAAAGCGGGGTTCCGCATTACCACTACCGAAAGGTCCTAAGCGTTCCAAATATTTAACCAATTCAATAGTGGCTGCTTCAACACTCAGCGTACTATCAATTGTTAACGTGGGCTGAATATCATTTTCCTCAACAAAATTGGATATGCGTGTTTCAATGAACTCCTTAAATGCTTCTAATTTTTCAGCCATCACTGTAAATCCAGCTGCCATGGCATGCCCCCCCCCCTGCAGTAAGTATTCCTCGCTGCCGAGCTGCAATTACCACACTACCGAGATCAACTCCATAAACCGACCTTCCTGAACCAGTAATCTTGTCGCCGTTGCGGGTTAGGACACAAGTTGGCACACCAAATCGCTCCTTTAAACGGCTCGCAATTATTCCAATTACGCCTGGATGCCACCCCTCCCCGACAATAATTAAGGTGTGACGAGAACGTTGAGTGTCTACTAACTTTAGTGCTTGATCGTAAATTTCTGTTTCAATCTGCTTACGATCTTGATTATACTTATCAAGTATTTTTGCTAATTTTACAGCCTCGTTTTGATCTTCAGTAGTAAGCAACTTTGCACCAAGGTGAGATTCACCCACTCGGCCACCGGCATTAATGCGAGGACCGAATATAAAACCTAAATGATAGGCGCCAGGTGTTTCGTCCAACTCGGCAATATCCGCTAATGCTAATAAACCGATATTTCTCCGCATAGCCATTACCTTCAAACCCTGTTTTACCAGGGCTCTATTTATTCCTACCAATGGTACAACATCGGCAACCGTACCAAGTGCAACGAGATCCAGCCATTGCATCATATCCGGTTCAGAAATATTATTATTTTTGAAATAACCACATTCTCTAAGGACCTTGTTTAGCCCAATAATCAGCAAAAAACTGACCCCCACAGCGGCCAATTGTCGGTGGGGTGTATTTTCATCTAATCGATTGGGGTTAATAACTGCAATAGCTTCTGGCAAAACAGCCTCTGCGACATGGTGATCAACCACCAAAACATCAATATTTTGCTGTTTCGCATAGGACAAGCTTTCATGTGCGGCGGTACCGCAGTCCACTGTGATTATAAGATTAGTGCTTTCTGATTTTAACTGATCGATCGCAGGTATGTTAGGTCCATATCCCTCTTTGAGACGATCCGGAATATAAATTCGAATTTTAATTCCGATAGCCAGGAAATACCTGTAAATCAATGCAGAAGAGGTAGCGCCATCCACATCATAGTCTCCAAACACAGCAATATTCTGGCCCTTTTCAACTGCATCCAGAAGTCGATTTAAACCATCTTTCATGCCTAAGAGGTGAAGCGGATCTGGTAACAAAGTATTAAGTTTAGGATTAAGGTACGAATTAACTCCTTCGGCATCTATCCCACGGGATGAAAGGAGGCGCCCCATGAGGGCAGGTAAATTGAACTGTTGAGCAAGTCCTAAAGCAGCCCTTGGTTCATAGGGTCGCTCAATCCACTTCTTTCGAGAAATGGATTGAGCGACGCCAAAGACTTTATGGCCTGTTGCGTCTTTTATCACCTCTATGCGCCAGTGTTATCGAAACCTATCTTACGTCTAAAATTATGCTCAGCTTCTATGTAACGAACAGTGCCAGTTTTAGAGCGCATAATCATTGAATGTGTCTTCGCACCATTTCGAAACCGGCGAACACCCTTAAGCATTGTACCTGATGTAACACCAGTGGCGGCAAACATTACTTCGCCTCCCGCTAATTCTTTAAGTTCATATTTGCGGTCAAAGTCTGTAATTCCCAATCTTTCAGCACGTTGACGTTCATCAGATGAACGAAAAATCAACCTACCCTGCATTTGCCCACCTATACATCGAAGCGCCGCCGCCGCTAAAACCCCCTCTGGTGCTCCACCAACGCCTACATAGATGTCAACACCTGCTTCTTCCTGAGACGTTGCGATCACCCCACTAACGTCGCCGTCTCCAATCAACATAATCCTGGAACCAGCCTCTCTGCATTTTACGATAATCTCATCGTGCCGTGGGCGGTCTAGTATACATACTACCAGATCACTTATATCGGTGCCTTTGGCCCTAGCTAATTCTTTCAAATTTACTTCTACTTTTTCATCAAGGTCAACTAATCCATCAGGTAAATTATGGCCAATAGCTATTTTTTCCATATATGTATCAGGAGCGTTCAAAAATCCGCCTTCCTCGGCCATTGCTATTACAGCTAACGCGTTATTACCCCCCTTTGCAGTAATGGTTGTCCCTTCCAGAGGATCCAAGGCAATATCTATTTTTGGACCTTCTCCAGCACCAACCTCTTCACCAATAAACAACATTGGAGCTTCGTCACGTTCACCCTCTCCAATACGAACAGTCCCTTGTATTTGGAGGTTGTTAAGCGCTTGCCGCATTGCATCTACAGCGGCCTGATCGGCCGATTTTTCATCTCCCCGTCCCATCCATCGGGACGCAGAGAGAGCTGCCGCTTCAGTGACACGTACTGCCTCTAATGCCAAATTGCGTTCCATTTTCACCGATGTACTGTTCATCTAACCCATTCCCCGAATACTTTAAGATAAAAACACGGAAGGCTCTATTCTAATCATTCGCGTTGGCTCTACCACTGCATCTGTTTGATCAATAGCTTGTATTGTCTTCAGTATTGCCTTTTCCTTTGTTTCATGTGTAGTCAGTACCACACGAACTGGCTCCCCTGGAGCTCTCCCCCTTTGTATGATTTTCTCCATCGAAACATTGTTATCCCGGAGTGCTGTGGCTATTTCTGCAAATACACCAGGGCGATCAATCACTGTGAAACGGACATAATAGGATGCTACTCGCTCTAGCATATCTAAGGAATTTGAAGTCTTCAGATCATTCGCTGCCAATCCAAATGCTGGAAGAAATCGACCCAGAGCTATGTCCACAATGTCTGCCACAATAGCCGATGATGTTGGCCCTGCTCCCGCACCTCTTCCTTCGTACATTGTGGTACCGACTTGATCACCGTGAACCACTACCGCATTAAATACGTCCTCGATATGAGCAATAGGCGCATCAAGAGGAACCATGCAGGGATGGACCCGTTGCTCTATACCCCTTGCGGATTGACGCGTGATACCAAGAAGTTTTATTCGGTAGCCAAGCTCTTGTGCAAATTCAATATCTAACAATGTAATATGGCGGATCCCCTCCACGTGTACAGCGCCGAAATCAATTTTTAACCCAAACGCCAAACTACTGAGAATTGCCAGCTTATGTGCCGCATCTATACCGTCCAAGTCAAAAGAAGGATCCTCCTCCGCATACCCCAATTTCTGAGCGTCCTGCAACACCTCTTCGAATTCCTTTCCTGTCTCACGCATACAAGTAAGTATGTAATTACACGTACCGTTCAAAATCCCATACACACCATCAATTCGATTTGCGGAGAGCCCCTCGCGGAGAACTTTAAGGATAGGAATACCCCCCGCAACGGCAGCCTCGAAGGCTAGCGCAACCCCCGATTGTTCCGCATCCTCAGCCAGAATTATTCCACTTTGAGCAATGAGAGCTTTGTTAGCAGTCACAACGTGCTTTCCATTGGCAATTGCTTTTTCAACAACTTCTTTAGCAACTCCATCGGAGCCACCAATTGCCTCAACCACCAAATCTACATGTTCATCATTTGAGATGTCTAATGGATTATCATGCCATTTTATCCCCTCCATCGAGATTCCACGGTCTTTTGACTTATCACGAGCTGACACAGCGGTTACAAGTATATCTCTGGTGCAACGAAGTCTCAGGAGAGGGGCTTGGTTTTGCAGTAATTTAACAGTGGCAGCTCCCACAAAACCTAAACCAGCAACGCCTACTCGCAATGTTTTGGTCACTGCGAGGCCTTTTGACTTGGGGGTTTTTCAACCTCTACTCCCGAGTGTAAAAACATAGCCTTAACGTTCCGTGCTGCTTGACGGATGCGTTGCTGATTCTCGACCAGTGAAATTCTGACATGGCCATCACCATGTTCACCAAATGCAAGCCCAGGCGCGACTGCAACTTTGGCTTCCTTCAACAAAAGTTTAGCAAATCCAACCGAACCAAGGTTTAGAAAATCAGGGGGAACGGGTGCCCAAGCAAACATTGTTGATGTAGGGCTTGGAATTTGCCACCCTGCTATAGACATGCTGTTGATCAACACATCACGACGCTCTCTATAAAGTTTCCTCATTTCTTCTACACACTCTTGAGGACCATTCAGAGCTGTTGTTGAAGCCACCTGTATGGGTGTAAAAGCACCATAATCCAAATACGATTTTATTCGGGCAAGTGATTCAATTAACCGTGGGTTACCGGCAGCAAAGCCTATTCGCCAACCTGGCATGGAATAGGTTTTACTCATTGAAGTAAACTCTACCGCAATATCCTTTGCACCAGGAACTTCCAAAATCGATGGTGGTGGACGATTATCAAAATATAGCTCTGCATAAGCTAAGTCGGACAATATATAAATCTCATGGTAGCGACAGAAATCAACCACTTGATTATAAAAGTCCAATGTAGTGGTTAAAGTAGTTGGATTATTAGGATAATTTAATACTAGTGCGGTGGGTTTTGGAATACTATGAATGACCGCCCTCTGTAAACCCAGCATATAGTTTTCATCAGGCTCAACTGGCACATTTCTAACTGAAGCTCCAGCAATAACAAATCCAAACTGATGTATCGGATAACTAGGGTTAGGGACCAATATTACGTCCCCCGGACTTGTGATAGCAGATGCCAGGTTAGCAAGTCCCTCCTTAGAGCCTAGCGTTACTATAGCCTCTTTATCAGGATCAATCTCTACGCGAAATCTCCGGGCATAATATGCCGAAATTGCCCTCCGTAAACCAGGAATGCCCCTTGATGCAGAATATCGATGGGTTTTCGCATCACCAATGGTTTCAACTAATTTATTTACAATATGGGACGGTGTTGGTGAATCAGGATTTCCCATACCAAAATCAATTATATCCTCGCCATTCGCGCGCGCTCGAGCTTTTAATTCATTGACTTCGGCAAAAACATATGGTGGCAAGCGTTTTATACGGTGGAATTCTTGATCCATACCTATCGTTTCAATTTAGGTTTGGCGATTAATATTAGTTTTCATTCCTGTCACTTACACCAATTTTGAAATTGCAAGTTCGTATTTTAAAACTCGCTAATTCTGTGTGAAATAACTATCTAGAAATCTAAAAAAATTTCTGCCCGGCGATTACCAGCTTCTCCTGATGGCATACTTTCAAGATATTTTGGCAAGGTATCAGATACCGAACCCACTACAAGGTTAGATGCCCTGGTACCGTAGCGAACTAATTGCTTAAGCACGGCATCTGCTCGCGCGGCAGAAACTTTAAAATTTATTAATTGGTGCCGCGCGGGATCCATGTTTCGGGTTCGGGAGCTTGCATGTCCAACAACTCTGAGTGTGCCCCCATTTTGCTTATGATGAGCAACCACCTGACGAAGGACCCTCCTATCAGAAGTGTTAAGTTTTGCGGAACCGTTATCAAACAAAATGGTTGCCACCTGGTAAGATTGTCTATCATTAACAGATTGAAAATCCCTAAAAGACCGAGTTCTTAAACTCTTCGGGTTCATATTTGTTCGAGTAAAATAGGTAGCATCTTCAATATCTGCCGTGACGACCCCACTTCCTGATATAACAACCGTTTCCGGGCCGTAGCTAGGGCTCATTTCTATAGCAGTGGGCTTGGTAAGGTTGCGATTTGCTGACAGAACATTACTAGTCACTAATGGCCTTGCCTTCTTTTTGACATAGGGCGGTTTTGCTCGCGCCCCTCCCGACTGGATTTGTGGGCCTATTGGCTTTAATGGGTTTAATTGCTTAGGTGATTTTTTGCTAGTTGTAGCCTCTGAGACAGATGTCTTCCTTGAACTAGATAGCGCTGCCACTTTTGACCCTTGGGAATTTTCTACCTTTGGGGTTGGATCGCCAGCAGTTTTATACTCATTTTGTCTCTGAATAATCTTGCTTGAGTACTGCCTAGTATCTTCCCTATCGGAGACTAGACTTTCCGCAATTTTCTTCCGTTTATTTCCATTAGGTCCAACTGAGCGCTCCGGTACTGAGCCTAAACTGGGAAAAGGTTTGTCTGAACCAGGTGCAGCCTTGCCACGGTCGGCTACCAATTCACTTGTCGAACTTTGTCTAGAGGTTGTCACTTCCTCCGTTTTCTTACCTATAATCGCATTTTTTGCTGCTTCGTACCACTCAAGCGGATTAATAGCATCTGGTAAAGAAGAACAGCCAGCTAACACTATGACAATCCCAATAGATCCTAATACCTTTCGTAAAAATCGCCCATGAGGCATAAATATCCCAAATAATTCCCTAGTGGTTTGAAAATTCATAATACATAACAATCTATTCAGAGACTGCTCCCTCATCTGGTATCGGCCAAAATGTAAGCCATATCTTGTTTCTAGCTATAAGTACTATTAAATTATTATAATGTTTCCAGATGCTTATAATTGATTTAATGACACCAGGAAACCGAATTTAGCTATCTGACAAATTAAGCTTAATATTACCTTAAAATTATCTTAACCCTAAGCACCTTTTTTCCACACTAGGACATGCCGATCTCGTTCTACCATGGATCATCTACCCTTACAAAACTGGCTTAATGATACTAACCTGAAGCATAAAACGACACAGCGGGGCCGACGGTTTCTGTTTCCTGCTCAATATCGTAACCTGCTTCCTGTGGAATTCGGAAAGTAATATTATTATTTTCATTAATTACTTCAGGTTCTACTGTTATAACCTTATTGGCTTGAGCCAAATTCATTGCTAATTTTACGTTATCAGACTTCCCTAATTTACGAAGGTTCATTCGTGTCGCAAACACAATATTGTAAATTTTATTCTCTGCCCCGGCGAGTGCTTGATCTGGATTAATCCATAACGAAGCGACAGTTTCGGAGTTATCGTGAGATCCTAGCTGTCCTTCTGGCGCCTTGGCCAAATAAAACCAGGTGTCATAGCGCTTCGGAGAGATACTGGGTGTAATCCAATGAGCAAATGGAACCAAAAGATCACAAGCAAGTGTAAGATGTTCGTTACTTGCAAGGTCCTTCATGCTCGCCTTTCCTCTACGAATGGGATCTCTATATGCGGCGCCTATTGACAAACATCGCTCTCTATTAATCAACATCCCTGTATTTCTCTCACGCGCTAAAAGAAAACCTGCCTCCTCAAAAGTTTCCCGGATACCACATACTCGGCTCCCTATTTCAGATATATCAAGATCATCGTTACCATCACAATATGCCGCAGTCTCCGGTGTCAGATCCTCAGGATTGGTTTTGCCACCAGGGTAAACTAATGCACCACCCGCAAAATCGATTCCTGCATTTCTGGTTACCATAAAGACTTCCATCCCATCAGTACCATCCCGCAAGAGGATAACAGTTGTAGATTTTATTGGATGCGATAATTGGATCACTGCTAAAAACCGGTCAAATAGAAATCTGTTAATTTTGTCTCTTTTCTTAAACTCAGGTAACCTTTTATTTTTTAGGCCGTTTGTGTTTTAGGTTTTCAAAGGAACAGCAATATGCAGTTAACAGTTTAACATTTTCTGATTGGATTAACCTGCAACAAGAATAAGACTTTAATTATCTGTTGATAGCAAGCAATGAGCCTAAATAGGGTTCATACACGATGATAGTAACATTAGGGAACCAGACTAAATCCTCCGGAAGTACTTCCAACATAGTCGATACTGCCTCTGTAATTGACAATGTCGACAAATTAGCCTAAGCCGCCTTATTATCGCTTATTTATCTCCCATCAAAGATCAGCGTGATCACGACAAATCTAATATTTGGACTTAATCTATGAGTTTCATGGACCTCGGCTTGAGTGAAGAGGTTTTGAAGGCTGTTGCAGACGCTGGATACACAAACCCCACTCCAATTCAAGAACATGCAATCCCTCAAGTACTTGCCGGGCGTGATATTTTTGGATGCGCCCAAACCGGCACAGGCAAAACCGCTTCCTTTACTCTTCCAATGATTGATATCTTGGCGTCGGGAAGAGCGCGAGCTCGAATGCCCCGTACACTCATCCTTGAACCTACTCGAGAATTGGCAACTCAAGTTGCCGAAAACTTTGATATTTATGGCAAGTATAACAATTTAACAAAGGCGCTCATCATCGGTGGCGCATCCATGGAAGAACAATCAAAAAAGCTAGATAAAGGTGTCGATGTTTTGATCGCCACGCCTGGTCGATTACTAGACCTTTTTGAGCGGGGAGGAATACTTCTAAAAGACGTGAAAGTATTGGTAATCGACGAAGCCGATCGCATGCTTGACATGGGTTTCATTCCTGATGTCGAAAAAATTGTCTCTGTTTTGAATAAAATCAGACAAACGTTACTTTTTTCCGCCACTATGCCCCAGGAAATTCGTCGATTATCAAAAGCTTTCCTAATTAACCCAAAGGAAATCGCTGTCACCCCAACGGCAACCTCTTCAAATAATATTGATCAACACCTGGTAATGATCCCATTCCCCATGAAAGGCGATATAAACATACTGCAGGCAAAAAAGCGCGAGACACTTCGGCAGTTAATCAGGCATGAGGACGTCTCGAATGCCTTAATTTTCTGTAACAGAAAAACAGACGTGAACATTGTCAACAAGTCTTTCCAAAAGCATGGCTTTAACTCTGCAACTCTCCATGGAGATATGTCACAACCGGCACGCACAGAAACCATGGAACGCTTTAAATCCAAAATCATCACCTTTCTTGTCTGTAGCGATGTAGCTGCACGAGGGCTGGATATTGACGACCTAAGCCATGTGTTTAATTTTGATGTACCTACTCATCCAGAGGACTATGTCCACCGCATTGGACGGACCGGTCGCGCAGGTAAAACCGGCAAGGCCTTTACTATCTCGTCAATTAAGGAAAAAAAATTTATTGACGCAATTAAACGTCTCACGGGTAAAGAGATTCCAATTTATTCTACAAGTAAATTAAAGACAAAAGACGGCAATCGAAGAGTTAGATCTACAAATGAAGACAATACCAAGAAAAAGGGAGATAGCTTGACTTCCCAAAAGTCCGGTAGACAAGATCTAAACAATGAACAAGAACAACCACATAAAGATAAACCAATCATCGGACTGGGAGCACATGTTCCCGCTTTTTTGAACCGCACATGAAAGTGGGTGGGGGGAGGTACTGCTTAATACGAAGCAACTCCCATCTTGGATTCAGTTCTGAAATTGAGATTTTGGCTATACCGAAGATTATAAGTTTTACTTTGTAATAATATACAATGACCAGCATACAAAATGTTCGTGAACTGTTTGCCGGTATGATGTTAACTGGTAATATCAAATATTGTCACGAACAATATTATAGTAAAATATTGAAAATTATTGATTTCAAGACAATTGTCTGCCCATCTTTTTTGCCCCAGTATAACTACTCTCTTCCGATTTATTCGCATTTGAATATCAACCATAGATCCGAATATAAACAGGCATAGGGGGCATAAATGCAGACTATATTTATCCAAGTAAAAGCCGAACTCGGTAGAGCGTACAAAGTGGCTGAGGAGGCAATTGAAAGCGTGGAACAGGTCTCGGAAGCATATTCAACATCTGGGCAGTTTGATTTATTATTTAAATGTTATCTAAATGACGACGACGATATCGGCCGTTTTGTAACTGAACGAATTCAGTGTTTACCAAGTGTTAAAGATACGTTCACCCTGATCACCTTTAAGGCATTTTCCTGACTTGTACGCGCTCCGATGACAATAGCGATTAGTTTTGACGGTAACCAATTAGAGACGGAACGACCGGTTGGTATTGACGTTGCTACGCGCGACTTTATTCGTGGTCACTTCCGTTTTGCACACCAAGATAAATTCTACTGTGTTTGTCCAAACATCGATGCCTTCGAACTCTACAAAAAATACGCCCAAGATGAAGGTATAGAACGCGAACGCTGCCTATCCATTAATCAAAATGATCCAGAGGGACTTGAAAAAGCACAGTGTCTTCTACGGTATGACCCTGGCATCGTTAGAAATGCCTGGGCACGCCGCCACCATGGGCAAAGGCTCTACAGCCTTTGTGGAGTTGCGCATTCCATTGCATCTGCCGAGGTTATGGAGGTAGTTGGAAGTTATTTATCATCCCCGTTGCAATCCTGGGATGCCCTGATATGTCCAAGCAAGGCAATCCGCAGTGCTATTCAATCAATTATAACAGCATGGGAAGGCAATTTTAAGGAACGATTTGGGCATGAATTTAATTGCCCGTTGGAATTACCCATAATTCCTTTAGGGGTGGATACTGCAAGGCTAAAAAACACAGCCTCTCCATACAATCGCACCCAACAAAGAAATTTACTCGGTATCCCCGACGATGAAATTATATTACTTTATGTCGGACGCTTGAATTATATAGCAAAAGCCAACCCCCTCCCCCTGCTAATTGCCGCCGAAGAAGCTGCAAAAAACTCCGCTAATCCTTTGCACATTGTGTTTAATGGCTATTTCAATGACCCAGTTAATGAAAATGCATTCAATCAAGCCATAAGCAACTTCTGTCAGAATGTGAACGTTACCTTCGTTAAACACGGTGACCCAAAGTTTCCCAATGGTGTTTGGGCTGCCGGAGATATATTTTGCTCCCTATCAGATAATATCCAAGAAAGCTTCGGGCTTACACCGATAGAAGCCATGGCATCTGGGCTACCGACAATCGTCAGTGATTGGGATGGTTATAGGGATACTGTCCGTAACGGGATAGATGGGATAACAATCCCAACTTATATGCCGTCAGCAGGTACTGGTCGAGAGATCGCCTACCGTTACTTTTCGGGACAATATAGTTATGGGGACTATCTGGGCGCCACTTCACAATCAATATCTGTAGATATTCCATCACTGGTAACCGCGATTTCTCTACTTTCTAAAGATTCCGAGAAGCGAAGGACCATGGGGAATGCTGGCAAACGAAGAGCATCAGAATATTTTGATTGGTCTCACATAATTGCCGCATATGAGGAATTATGGAATGAATTAACTGTTCGCCGCAAACATGCCAATGAGGAAATGCCTCTCCTGAAAGGAGATAATTTTCATCCATCTCGGCAAGATCCATTTATCATTTTTAGAGAGTTTCCTACAAAGACCATATTCATCAACGGGAGAGTGTCACTCCTCACTGAAAATTGGCAGGAAACATTAAAAAGGATCTCGCTAAAAATGAGCTTAATACTCCCAAACAACCTTATGGAACTTGAAAAGATACCGGCGCTCATAGCACAAATAGAAGCTCAACCCGATTCCACCTTGGAGCAAATAGCATCAGCACTCGAGGAAAATAATCAGGCCCGTTTTGTAATGACCATCGGCTGGCTATTGAAGTTAGGAATTTTCCAATATCACGCCCCAGAAGGAGATCCCTAAAGATAATATTCCTGTAAAGGAGCAAAACCATTAAAATCTATGGAAGCATAACTGGCAGTGTATGCGCCCGTGCACAAAATATCCACGAAGTCTCCCGCTTTGAGCGTTAGGGGAAGTTCATAACCCGCATTTCGGTACAAGACATCAGCGCCATCACAACTCGGTCCAGCGATAATAACCGGTCCTTTCTCTGAACCATCCCTCAGAGTACGCAAAGGATATTGTATTGCCTCATTCATTGTTTCTGCCAGTCCGCCATATGTACCTACATCTAGGTATATCCATCGTCTTTTGGCCCCGTAGGATTTGGTAGATACCAAAACAACCTCGCTTCTTAATAGACCTGCCTCGGCAATTATATAACGACCTGGTTCAAACATTATGGTGGGCAACCGATCACTAAAATATTGCGCAATATATTCTTGAATAGAAGAAGCCAAAACTTCAATTGCTAGAACATCTTTTCTGTAACTTATAGGAAACCCTCCCCCGAGGTTCAAAAGGTCCAAATTGATGCCGTGTTTTCTCAACTTATTAAAAAGTAAAGCTATACACTTCAACGCTTTACCCCATTCCCTTGCGTTAGTCTGCTGTGAACCAACATGAAAGGATACCCCATGGGGTTCGAGACCCATTTTTTCTGCATCAATCAGCAAATCAATAGCCATATCCGGACTACAACCGAACTTGTCGGAAAATGGCCAAGCGGCTCCTGTATTTTTTGTCATAATCCTACAGAAAACCTTGGAACCCGGAGCGGCAAAATTAATATTTTGTAAATCATGTTCACTATCAAAAGCGAAAAGACGCACTCCTAAATCATAAGCCGCGGCTATATCATCCAATTTTTTTATAGTGTTACCATAGGAAA
>JYMV01026607.1_pt1 | contig 14804 bp, 29 predicted proteins | sample 338911 | NCBI WGS metagenome assembly JYMV01 (sample SAMN03354496, study PRJNA234377) | hydrothermal vent metagenome | biome: Deep sea; feature: Hydrothermal plumes at the Eastern Lau Spreading Center, Western Pacific Ocean; material: Seawater | place: Tonga | collected 2009 | depth 2000 m m
CTTGCTAGAATCTGATTCAGACTCGGTCAAAATCGTCAAGAACTCTCGATCCCCATTTTTTAACCAAACCACATCACCATCCATTAGACCATCTTCAACAAAACTTGCCCAACGTGCTTCTTTGGCATAATCCGGCACAGTTTGTGCAAATGCAATATTAGTAATTAATGCAAAGAGTAAAAAAAGCTTATTCATAACAGATCCTTAAGTATTTAGTTTAGTTGATAAAGCTCAAATGAATGTTTAACACGATCCAATGGCGCTTTAAAGCCATTTTTATCATACAGTTTATCCACTGCCCTGTCTAAAGCTTTATGCGCTTAGCGAAGTTTTAATGGTATCAAATTAGGGAAATTTAAGGATGCAATATTTGTTATAAAACACAAATAATTACTACTTTTAGGGTTATCTAGACTAATAACTACATAAAAATAGCATAAATAAGAATTTGTTAACAAAAAGTAGGGAAAATATAAGGGTAAACAACCTAAAATTACTTTTTTTAGGTAAATTTAATGATTTTTAGAGATTAATTAATAAAATTTTCTAAATTTTTGACTAAAAAATAGTCAAATAAAGAAATAATCCTAAGAAAATTTAGATCTAATTAGTGCTGATACAGCGCCCATGTCAGCCTTGCCATCTAACTGACCTTTTAACACACCCATGAGCTTACCCATGTCTTGCATGGACGAAGCGCCAGAATCGACAATAGCTTTGTCCACAGCAATAGAAATTTCAGCCTCTGAAAGTTGTTCTGGCATGTAATTATTAATAATGACTAACTCAGCTTCTTCAACATCAACGAGATCATCACGACCTGCATCTTTGAATTGTGAAATTGAGTCTTTACGCTGTTTAACCATTTTTTGAATAACTGTTAAAACTTGGGTATCGTCAAGCTCAATACGTTCATCAACTTCACGTTGCTTAACCGCACCTAAGATCATGCGCACAGCTTTTAAGGCGCCCTTGTTTTTTGCCTTCATGGCAGTTTTCATATCTTCGATAATGCGTGCTTTAAGTTCTGACATAGTTATTAATAGGTAAGTAAAAAAAAAGGTAAAAAAAATGCGGTTTAACTATAAACCGCATTTTGATAAACTTCTAGTACATGCGTTTGCGATGTACTCGGTTTTTAGCCATCTCTTTATGAGTACGCTTAACCGCTGCAGCTTTCATGCGTTTATTAACCCATGTTTGCTTTTCAAAAAATTCTTTCTTACGAACATCTGTAATAACACCAGCACGATCACATGAACGACGAAAACGTCTAAGTGCAATATCAAATGGTTCGTTCTCTCTTACTTTAATTGAAGGCATGTTATATTTTCCTTATGAATCTGTAGAAGTAGCTTCTGCAGATGCAGTGCTATCAAAATCAACCAATTGAACAATTGCCATTGGTGCTTTATCGCCAGTACGGAAACCAGCTTTTAAGATACGGATGTAACCACCAGGGCGATCTTTGTAGAAAGGACCTAACTGAGTGAATAATTTTGCAACCATCGCATCATCACGTAACTTAGCAAAAGCGTTACGTCGATTAGCAACAGAATCTGTTTTAGCTTTAGTGATTAATGGCTCTACCACACGACGAAGCTCTTTTGCTTTAGGCAAAGTAGTTCTGATTGTCTCATGCTCGAATAACGAGTTAGCCATGTTCTTAAACATTGCCTTACGGTGAGAAGAGTTACGATTTAGTTGTCTACCTGACTTTCTATGTCTCATTATATTTCCTTATTCACTCATTAGATCAACTGGAGGCCAGTTAGGAATGTCTGTCCCTAATGCAAGCTTCTTGTCAGTTAATACTTCTTTAATTTCGTTCAATGATTTACGACCTAAGTTAGGCGTTCTTAATAAGTCTTGCTCAGACTTTTGGATTAAATCACCAATGTAATAGATTTGCTCTGCTTTAAGACAGTTTGCACTACGAACTGTTAATTCTAACTCATCAACAGCAGCCAATAACTGAGGATCGAAATCATCAGATGTTGGTAACGCTTCTTCTTCTTGAACTAGTTCAAGCTCAACAAATGAAGATAACTGATCTTGTAAGATTGAAGCTGCACGTTTAATTGCTGCTTCTGCATTAACAGAACCGTTTGTTTCGATCGTCATGTTTAATTTATCAAGATTAACTTTTTCACCAACTCTACAAGCATCAACTGTGAAGCTTACACGTTTAATTGGTGAAAAACTTGCATCAAGCTGAATGCCACCAATAGATGACGCTTCATCAGATCGAGATACTGCAGTATCGTAACCAACACCTGTACCAATCTTAATTGTCATACGAATATGACCACCATCATTGATAGTTGCAATTACAAAATCAGGGTTGAATGCTGTGATATCTCTACCATTTGATTCAATATCAGCAACAGTAATTAGACATGGGCCTTTTTTGTCAATTATAACTTCAGCCTGTTCAGATGTATTTAAACCAACAGAAACTTCTTTAAGGTTTAATAGAATATCTAAAACATCTTCTTGTACACCATCAATCGTTGAGTACTCATGCATAACTCCGTCTATTGCTACTTCTGTAATAGCTGAACCAGTCATTGAAGATAATAATGTTCTTCTTAGGGCGTTACCTAAGGTATGACCAAAACCTCTTTCTAATGGCTCAAGAACTACCTTAAACTCATTAGCAGTTGTCTCTTTAGATTCAACTAGTTTTGGCTTTAAAAAATCTTTTGCGCTACCTTGCATATTAAAATCCTTACTTAGAATACAATTCAACAATCAAATGTTCTTGGATGTCTGAAGATAGATCATCACGTGCAGGAACATTTTTAAATACACCTTTAAGTGCTTTAGTGTCAACATCAATCCAGTCAGCTTGATCACCTTGCTCTGCAAGTTCCATTGCTAATTGAATACGAGATTGTTTTTTAGCTTTCTCACGAATAGAGATTTCATCATTAGCACTTACTTGATAAGAAGGAATGTTAACAATTGAACCGTTTACTAAAATAGACTTGTGAGAAACTAACTGTCTAGATTCAGCACGAGTAGAGCCAAAACCCATACGATAAACAACGTTATCTAAACGACACTCAAGCAAAGATAATAAGTTTTCACCTGTTGAACCTTTCTTTTGAGAAGCTTTTTTGTAGTAAAGGCTAAATTGCTTTTCTAATACACCATAGATACGACGTACTTTTTGCTTCTCACGAAGTTGTAAACCATACTCAGTACCTTTTTGGCGACGAACATTAGCACCATGCACACCAGGTAGTTGAGTTAATTTACATTTTGAATCTAATGATCTTATGCCACTTTTAAGAAATAAGTCCGTGCCTTCGCGACGTGCTAATTTACAAGTTGGTCCAGTATATCTAGCCATAATTTATCCTTATACTCTACGTTTCTTAGAAGGACGACAACCATTATGAGGGATTGGCGTTACATCTGTAATTGATTGAATTTTTAAACCTTGTGCATTAAGACCACGGATCGCAGAATCTCTACCGGGACCTGGTCCTTTAACGCGTACTTCAACATTTTTCATACCAAAAGCAAGGGCTTTTTCACCACAGTTGCCTGCTGCAACTTGAGCAGCAAATGGTGTTGATTTTCTTGAACCTCTAAAACCAGAACCGCCTGATGTAGCCCAACAAACAGCATTACCATGACGATCTGTAATCATAACGATGGTATTGTTAAACGTTGCATGAATATGCGCAATACCGTCCGTAACTACTTTCTTAGACTTCTTTTTAATTGGAGCTTTAGCCATTTTCTTTACCTATGATTATTTGATTAAACGACGAGGACCCTTACGAGTTCTAGCGTTAGTTTTAGTTTTTTGACCGCGAAGAGGCAAGCCTTTTCTATGACGAACACCACGGTAACAACCTAGATCTTTTAATCGTTTGATATCCATAGCTACTTGACGACGAAGATCACCTTCAACCTCAAATTTTGCTACTTCAGCACGAATTAATTCAACCTGATCTTCAGGAATCTGAGAAACCTTCGTTGATGGATCGATATTTAAAGTTTCACAAATCATTTTCGCTCTTGTGTCACCAATACCAAAAATTGCACGTAGGGCAATTACAATATGTTTGTTTGTTGGAATGTTTATTCCCGCTATTCTAGCCATAGTTTTCCTTATACCTTTACTTCTTAGTCTTAATTTTGATCGGTCTTTTTATATTAATTAGACTTTACAAAATTCAAATTTGAAAAACGGGCAATTATACGTTGCACGCTTAACAATGTCAATCGAAATTAGCCTTGTCTTTGTTTATGACGAGGCTCTTTACAAATTACTCTCACAACGCCGTGGCGTTTGATTATTTTACAATTAATACAAATTTTCTTTACAGATGCTCTTACTTTCATGATTGCTACCTTTGGTTATTAAACGCCAGACTTCTTCATTAATGACTCGTACTGATTCGACATTAAATGAGACTGGGCTTGTGCGATAAAATCCATCACCACTACGACGATGATTAATAAACTGGTACCGCCAAAGTAAAATGGCACGTTCCAATATAAAATTAAAAATTCTGGCAATAAACATACCGCAGTAATATAAATTGCACCTGAAGCAGTTAGTCTAGACATTACTGAATCAATGTAATCTGCTGAATGCTTGCCTGGACGAATACCAGGGATAAAGCCACCTGATTTGCGTAAATTGTCAGCAGTATCTTTTGAATCGAAAGTTAGCGCTGTATAGAAAAAAGTAAAAAATACAATCGCTAAACCATAAAACAATACATATAACGGCTGTCCTGGAGAGATGCTCGCTGTAATATCAGCTAACCAGCCCATACCTTCACTTTGTGAGAACCAGCCGCCTAGGCTTGCTGGGAACAAGATAATTGAAGAGGCAAAAATAGGTGGAATAACACCAGCCATGTTAATCTTCAATGGTAAGTATGAACTTTGACCGCCAACCATCTTACGACCTTGTTGACGTTTAGCGTAATTAACGGTAATACGGCGTTGACCTCGCTCCATAAAGACAACAAAGGCGGTTACCAATAACGTCATTGCAAGTAAGATAACTACAAGAATAACGGTCAATTCACCTGTAGATACTAACGATAACGTAGATCCAAATGCTGAAGGTAAACCAGAAACAATACCGGCAAAAATAATCATAGAGATACCGTTACCAATACCTTTTTCAGTAATCTGCTCACCAAGCCACATTAAGAACAAGGTGCCTGTTGTTAAAGTAATAACAGTCACCATACTAAACGTAAATCCACCTTGTGTAACTAGAGCAACGCCACCAGCACTTTGAGATTGCAAGGCAATAGAAATACCGTAAGACTGAAATAGAGCTAGAACAACAGTACCCATACGAGTGTACTGTGTGATCTTGCGTTTTCCAGTTTCACCTTCTTTCTTTAATTGTTCTAGCTTAGGCACTACTGACGTCATCAGAGTGATAATAATAGAAGCAGAAATGTAAGGCATGATGCCCAAAGTAAAAATTGATAAACGCTCTAACGCACCACCCGAAAACATATTAAACATATCCAGGATCGTACCTTGCTGATCTTGCACCAAAGACGCTAAAGCAGCGCTCGATATGAATGGAATAGTAATGTGTGTGCCAAATCTAAAAACGATCAACGCACCCAACAAAAAGAGGATGCGCTTAGATAAGTCTTGTGATAGGCCTAAGGGTTGAGACATATATAATTACTCGCTTATAGAGCCTTTAGCTGCTTCGATAGCTGCTATAGCACCTTTAGTCGCTTTAATGCCAGTCAATGTAACTGCACGATTAATTTCGCCAGATAACATTACTTTAACACGCTTAATGTTTTTAGTAATCAAGTTGTGTTGCTTTAAAACATCAACAGTAATATCTGTTTCAGTTAGCTTGTCAATTTCAGATAAAGTAACTTGAGAAGTGATGATTGAAACTCTTGATGAGAAACCAACCTTCGGAAGACGACGCTGTAATGGCATCTGACCACCTTCAAAACCTACTTTAGTAGAACCACCAGTACGTGATTTTTGACCTTTATGGCCACGGCCACAAGTCTTACCAAAACCACAACCGATACCACGGCCTACACGTTTTCTAGATCTTTTCTCACCTTCGTTAGGTGCTAATGTATTTAAAAACATACTCTTAATCCTCTACTTTTAATAAGTAAGCAATCTTGCTGATCATGCCTCTAACTTCAGGCGTATCTTCAAGTGTTACTGTATGGTTAATTCTTTTCAAGCCTAGGCCAGATACTGTCGCGCGATGCGAAGGTAGACGACCAAAATAGCTCTTTAATAAAGTTACTGTAACTGTTTTGTTAGCCATTATGCTTCTCCCTTAATTTGCTCAACAGTCTTACCACGCTTAGCAGCAACCGTTGACGGAGAAGACATAGATGTTAAGCCTTCAACTGTAGCACGTACAACACTAATTGGGTTACGAGTACCATTACACTTAGCAAGAATATCGTGAACACCAACAGCTTCTAACACACTACGCATTGGGCCACCAGCAATAACGCCAGTACCTTCTGATGCAGGCTGCATATAAACTTTAGCAGCACCGACGTTAGATGTAATTGGGTAATGCAATGTTCCGTTAACTAATGGGACAATTTTCATTGCTTTCTTAGCTTTGTCCATTGCTTTTTGGATTGCTGCAGGAACTTCACGAGCTTTACCCGTTCCGTAACCTACTTTACCCTTGCCATCACCAACAACAACTAGTGCAGAGAAACCAAAGATACGTCCACCTTTAACTACTTTTACAACACGACGGATATTAACTAATTTCTCAATTAAATCACTATCTTCGTTATTTTTATTTTTCTTATATTCAGCCATTATTCTCGCCTTTTAATTTTATCTTAGTTGAAAGTTGATTAGAAGTCTAATCCGCCATCTCTTGCTGCATCTGCTAGTGCCTTGATACGACCATGGTATTTAAAACCAGAACGATCAAACGCAACCTTTACAACATTAGCTTTTTTAGCAGCTTCGGCAATTTGCGTACCAATTAAAGTTGCTGCATCGACGTTACCGCCATTTTTAGCCTTATTAGCTAAAGTTGATGCTGAAGCTAAAGTCTTTGTACCACAGCTACTGATAATTTGTGCATAGATATGAGTCGATGTTTTATGTACACATAAACGCGCAGTATCTTTGGCAGCATGCTTAGCTCTAAATTTTGTTGCTCTTCTTAAACGAGCTTCTTTTTTTGTAAGTTTCATTTTGAATACCTAATCAATTATTTCTTCTTAGCTTCTTTACGAACAACATGCTCATCCGTATAACGAACACCTTTACCTTTATAAGGCTCTGGTGGACGATAAGCTCTAATTTCAGCTGCTACTTGGCCTACTTTCTGCTTGTTCATACCTTTAACAATAATCTCAGTTTGAGACGGTGTTTCAACGGTAATACCTTCTGGCAATGCATACACCACTGGGTGTGAAAAACCTAACGTTAAGTCTAATGACTTACCCATAGCTTTTGCACGGTAACCAACGCCGATTAGGCTTAATTTCTTTTCCCAACCAACTGAAACACCTTTAATGATATTTGCAGTATTTGCTCTTGCAGTACCAGCTTGAGCCCAAGCATCTTTAATCGCTTTCTTCTCAAGTTTGACAATATCAAAACTAATAACATTGTCATTAATTTCAACAGTAACTGTTGGATGAATATCCATTGATAACTGGCCTAACTTACCTTTAACTGTCATCATTGTGCCAGTCATAGATACTTCAGTACCGCTTTCAATTGTAATTGGTGATTTTGCTACTCTAGACATATAATCTCTCCAATATTAGTAAAGGCTGCACAAAACTTCACCACCCACATTTTGGGCTGATGCAGCTTGTCCAGTCATCACACCCTTAGGTGTAGATACAATAACAATACCTAAGCCATTTTTAACACTTGGCATTTCAGTACTAGCAGCATAAACTCTCAAACTTGGCTTAGAGATACGCTGTAATGTTTCAATTACTGGCTTATCTTGATAATACTTAAGTTTAATCGTTAATGTTTTAGCTGCTTTATCACCTTCAACAGAAAATGATTCAATAAAACCTTCTTGCTGCATCACACTTGCGATAGCAGTTTTTAAATTTGATGCGGGGATGCTAACTTCTTTCTTCTCAACCATTTGTGCGTTGCGAATGCGCGTTAACATATCAGCGATGGGATCTGACATACTCATATTATTTCTCCTTACCAGCTTGCTTTAGATAAACCTGGAACTTCACCATTCATAGTGCGCTCTCTAAGTTTAGTTCTTGATAAACCAAACTTACGGTAAAAACCATGTGGACGACCAGTCAAACCACAACGACTACGTTGGCGAGTTGGTGATGCATCACGTGGAAGTGCTTGTAACTTAATAGTTGCTTGGAAGCGTTCTTCATCCGAAGCTGTTACACTTTTAATAATTTTCTTTAATTCAAGACGCTTAGTTTTGTATTTTGCAACAATCTTTGTGCGTTTGATATCTCTATTTATCATAGACTTTTTAGCCATTTTCTTGTCCTTTAAATGGGAATTTAAACATTGCTAATAGTTTCTTAGCGTCATCATCAGAAGCAGCCGTTGTCGTGATTGCAATATCCATGCCACGAGTTCTAGTTACTTTTTCAAAATCGATTTCAGCAAATGTAATTTGCTCAGTGATACCCATGTTGTAGTTACCACGACCATCAAATGAAGTTGGTTTTAAACCACGGAAATCACGAATACGAGGGATAGCAACATTAACTAAACGATCAAGGAATTCATACATCTTTTCCTTACGTAAAGTAACCTTGCAACCAATTGCATTACCTTCTCTAATTTTAAAACTTGCTACTGATTTACGAGCATTACACGTTAAAGGCTTCTGACCAGCAATTAAGCCCATCTCCTCTAATGCACTTTGTAACACTTTTTTGTCACCTAAAGCACTACCAAGACCCATGTTAATGGTGATCTTTTCGATTTTTGGGACAGCCATTGGGTTAGTAAGACCAAGCTCTTTTTGTAAAGCTGGCTTAATAACATTTGTATATTCTTCTTGTAATCTAGACACGGTTTATTTCCTTAACTTGCTCAAACGATTGAATCGCCGTTTGATTTAAAAAATCTTTCCTTTTTACCTTCTTTGTCAGTACGAATACCAACTCTGTCAGCTTTGTTTGTTTTAGGGTTTAGAATTGCAACATTTGAAACCGCTAAAGGCATTTCAGTATCTACGATACCGCCAGTAACACCCGCATTAGGGTTAGGTTTAACATGTTTTTTTGCAATGTTCTTGCCTTCAACAATTACTTTATTCTCTAAAACTTTAGTAATCGTACCAGTTTCGCCTTTATCTTTACCGGCAATGATGATTACTTCATCGTTCATTTTAATTTTTTGCATTATAGAACCTCTGGAGCTAATGAAACGATCTTCATAAATTTAGCAGAGCGTAATTCACGTGTAACAGGGCCAAAGATACGAGTTCCAACTGGCTCAAGCTTTGTGTTTAACAATACAATTGCATTGTTATCAAAACGAATACGCGAACCATCAGCACGACGAACGCCGTGTGCTGTACGAACTACAACAGCATCATATACATCACCTTTCTTAACTTTACCACGCGGAGATGCTTCCTTGATACTAACCTTGATTACGTCACCGATACCAGCGTAACGTCGCTTAGAACCACCTAAAACTTTAATACACATAGCCTTTACACCACCACTATTATCAGCAACGAAAAGTTTTGTTTGCATTTGAATCATGTCTTACTCTCTTTAAATTTGATATTAATCAATTGAAACTGATTTCTCAACCACTTCAAGTAATGCCCAATGTTTAGTCTTTGAAAAAGGCTTGGCTTCTACTACTCTCACAGTATCGCCCATTGAACATTCGTTCTTTTCATCATGTGCGTGAACTTTAGTACTACGCTTGATGTATTTTTTGTAAATTGGGTGTCTAACTTTGCGCTCAATAAGAACAGCAATAGTCTTATCACGACCAGCACTTACAACCGTACCTGTTAGTACGCGTTCTACTTTATTATCACTCATGCTTGTTTCTCTCTAATAATAGTTTTAACTTGTGCAATTGATCTTTTAGTTTTACCTAATTTAGAAGAATCGTCCAATTGAGCACTACGGTGCTGCATGCGCAACTCGAAATGTTCTTTCAAAAGCGTCATCAACGTTTCGTTTAGTGTTGAGATATCTTGATCTCTTAATGCTTTAATATCCATTACATTACCGTCCTTTTAATAACTTTTGTTTTTACAGGTAACTTTGCAGCGGCCAATGCAAATGCTTCACGAGCAATTGTCTCATCAACACCTTGCATTTCGAATAACATTTGTCCTGGCTTGATTTGAGCAACCCAATATTCAACACTACCTTTACCTTTACCCATTCGAACTTCTAATGGTTTTTTAGTAATAGGCTTGTCAGGGAATACACGAATCCAAATCTTACCTTGACGCTTCACGTGACGTGTCATTGCACGACGTGCAGCTTCAATCTGTCTTGCAGTCATACGACATCTACCAACAGCTTGAAGGCCGATTTCACCAAAACTAACCTTATGGCCAGTTGCAAGACCGCGATTACGGCCTTTCATCATTTTTCTAAATTTTGTACGTTTAGGTTGTAACATTTCTCAATCCTTATTACTTCTTACCGATTTGATTTGTAGCACCTCGACGAGCAACCTCGTCTAATGTACCTTTCTTATGGTCTAAAATTTCACCCTTGAAGATCCACACTTTAATACCAATCACACCATACTGTGTATTTGCACCATAACTGGCATAATCTACATCAGCTCTAAATGTGTGTAATGGAACACGACCTTCACGGTACCATTCAGAACGAGCAATTTCTGCACCATTCAAACGACCACCAACCATTACCTTAATACCTTGAGCACCCAAACGTGTTGCATTACCTAAAACACGTTTAACAGCACGACGATACATAACACGCTTTTCTAATTGTTGAGCAATGTTCTCAGCAACTAAACGAGCATCAAGCTCTGGCTTTTTAATTTCTTCAATATTAATATGAACTGGAATGCCCATCATTTTTGAAACAGTTACTTTTAACTGCTCAATATCAGCACCCTTCTTACCAATAACGATACCTGGGCGAGCAGTATGAATTGTAACTTTAGCATTATTAGCTAAACGTTCAATTTGCACACGACTAACCGAAGCAGCGCTTAACTTCTCGAATAAGAAATCTCTAACTGCAATATCAGATAATAAAAATTTAGAGTAGTCTTGAGAATTCGCATACCACTTTGAATCCCAATCTTTAACGATTCCTAATCTAATACCTTTTGGATTTACTTTTTGACCCATAATAAACCTACTTGCTTACGCCAACAGTAATGTGGCTTGTTCTTTTTAAAATTCTGTTTGCACGACCTTTAGCTCTTGGACGAATTCTTTTCATCGTAGAACCTTCATCAATATAAACGCTGCTTACTTTTAACTCATCAATGTCTAAACCATTGTTGTGTTCTGCATTAGAGATGGCTGAATTTAATACTTTCTTAAGTAATTTAGCCGCGCCTTTATTGCTGAACGATAAAATGTTTAACGCCTCTTCAACTGACTTTTGACGAATCTGGTCAGCAACAAGTCTCACTTTAAAAGATGATCCTTTTGCGTATTTATGTACTGCTTTAACTTCTTTCATGTCATTCACCTATATTATTTACGGTCACCAGTGTGGCCAGTAAAGGTTCTAGTTAAAGCAAATTCGCCTAACTTATGGCCAATCATTTGTTCTGTAATTGATACAGGAACATGTGCTCTGCCGTTATGAACTGCAATTGTTAAACCAATCATCTCAGGTACGATTACTGAGCGACGTGACCAAGTTTTAATTGGTTTTCTATCGTTGTTCTCTTGAGCAGTTAAAACTTTCTTAATTAAATGCTCGTCAACAAATGGTCCTTTTCTTAATGATCTAGCCATGATTAACCCTTATTTCTGCGACGTACGATAAACTTATCAGTACGCTTATTACTACGTGTCTTATAACCCTTAGTTGGTGTACCCCATGGAGAAACTGGATGACGACCACCACTAGTTTTACCTTCACCACCACCATGTGGGTGATCAACTGGGTTCATTACAACACCACGAACGGTTGGTCTAACACCTCTCCAGCGAGTTGCACCCGCTTTACCTAATTTTCTTAAACTGTGTTCAGACTTAGAAACTTCACCGATAGTCGCACGACATTCAGCTAATACTTTACGAACTTCACCAGAACGTAATCTAAGTGTTACATAGTTGCCTTCTTTAGCAATTAATTGCGCAGAAGTACCAGCACTACGTGCCAATTGAGCACCTTTCTTAGGTTGTAATTCAATACAATGAATAACACTACCTAATGGAATGTTTGCTAAAGGCATAACATTACCAGTCTGGATTGCAACTGTAGTACCAGAAACAACCGTATCGCCAGCATTAAGACCCTTAGGTGCAATAATGTAACGACGCTCACCGTCTGCGTACAAAACTAAAGCAATGTTCGCACTACGGTTAGGATCATATTCTAAACGCTCTACACGTGCAGTAATATCGTCCTTGTTACGTTTAAAGTCAATAATACGGTAACGACGCTTATGGCCACCACCTTTATGACGTGTTGTAATACGACCTGCGTTATTACGTCCACTAATTCTATTTTTGCTTTCAGTTAAAGGAGCGTAAGGTGCGCCTTTATGTAGATCTTTATCTACAATACTAACTACAAATCTTCTACCTGGTGAGGTTGGTTTTCTTTTAATTACTTGTGCCATAATAAAATCTCTTTAAGATGCGCTAACGTCAATCATTTGGCCTTCAGACACTTTTACCATTGCCTTTTTCCAATTAATACGACGACCGATTCTGCCTTTAAATACTTTCTTCTTGCCTTTAACAACTGAAGTTGTAACATTTTCAACTGTCACACCGAATAATAATTCTACGGCAGCTTTAATTTCTTTTTTGTTGCTATCAATACGCACTTTAAATGCATAGTAATTTTGAGCAGACAGCATAGCTGTCTTTTCAGATACTATTGGCGCTAACAAAGTTTTTAATACTTTCTCTTGATTCATAACATTGCCTCAATTTTCTTTAATGCCGCTTCAGTAACAACAACATTTTTATAACCAATTAAGCTAACTGGATCAATGCTTTGAGTGTCACAAACACCAACATGGTATAAGTTACGAGCAGATAAGTATAAGTTTTCATTCAACTCATCTGTCATTAATAATGCATCAGTAACGTCTAGCGCTTTAAGAATACCAGTAATATTTTTAGTTTTAGCTTCTTGAACGTCAAAGTCATTAACAACTTTTAAACGATCAGTACGAGCCAATTCAGAAAAAATAACTGAGATTGCACCTTTATACATTTTTTTGTTAACTTTTTGTGCATAAGATCGAGGTTGTGCAGCAAATGTTACACCACCTGAACGCCAAATAGGTCCACGTGAAGTACCCGCACGAGCTCGGCCAGTACCTTTTTGATTCCATGGCTTCTTACCACCACCACTAACTGCTGCACGGTTCTTTTGAGCTTTTGAGCCCTGACGTCCACCAGCCATGTAGGCTGTTGTAATTTGATGAACCAATGACTGGTTGTAATCTCTTGCAAAAATAGTATCAGCTACTTCTGTAGTAGTTGACTTGTTTGTGCTTATGTTTAATACTTTTAATTTCATCTTAAAACCTTACGCTTCTGCAGAATCAACTGCTGCATTATCTTTAATATTTTGAGTAACAACAACGTTAAGCTTGTCTTTCTTAGGTGATAAAGATACTTTAACAAAACCAGAAGTAGCACCAGGGATTGCACCCTTAACTAAAATCACATTTTTGTCACTATCAACCTTAACAATCTCTAAACACTCTTGTGTCACTTGCTCATCACCCATGTGACCAGCCATCTTTTTACCTTTAAAAACTCGACCAGGCTCTTGACACTGTCCAGTAGAACCAATCGCTCTATGAGAAACAGAGTTACCGTGTGTCGCATCTTGCATTTGGAAATTGTGACGCTTTACACCACCTTGAAAACCTTTACCTTTAGACTGACCTGTTACATCAACGTAATGTCCAGCACCAAAAATAGAGATATCAAAGCTAGTTGCATCATTGATCTCATCTGCTTCAGCTCTAAATTCCCAAAGACCTAAGCCTATTTCTTGAGATGCTTTTGCATAATGACCCTTGATTGCAGCAGGTACACGACGTACTTTAGCTTCACCTTTCTTGTTCACCTTAGCACCTGTCGTTACTTGTACAGCACTATAGCCGTCAACTTCAAGTGTTCTTGTTTGAACAACACGATTAGGTTCAATTTTAATAACGCTTACTGGCGTGGTAGTGCCATCGTCGTTTATTAAACGCGTCATTCCTAATTTTCGTCCTACTAAACCAATTGCCATGATCTTATTCCTAATTTATTTATATCTTAATGCTAGTTAAGCTTAATAGCTACATCAACACCAGCTGCTAGATCTAACTTCATCAAAGCGTCAACTGTTTTATCAGTTGGGCTAATGACGTCCATTAATCTAATGTATGTTCTTAATTCGTACTGATCTCTCGCTTTTTTATTTACGTGAGGAGAAGTCAAAACAGTAAAACGTTCTTTTTTAGTTGGAAGAGGGATTGGACCTCTTACACTAGCGCCAGTACGTTTAGCTGTCTCTACAATCTCAAGCGCTGATTTGTCGATTAAACGATGATCAAATGCTTTTAATTTAATTCTAATATTTTGATTGCTCATGTGCCTTAAATCCTATTAATAAACCTATCTA
>JYMV01032809.1_pt1 | contig 14801 bp, 14 predicted proteins | sample 338911 | NCBI WGS metagenome assembly JYMV01 (sample SAMN03354496, study PRJNA234377) | hydrothermal vent metagenome | biome: Deep sea; feature: Hydrothermal plumes at the Eastern Lau Spreading Center, Western Pacific Ocean; material: Seawater | place: Tonga | collected 2009 | depth 2000 m m
GGAAAATCGACGTACATACGACAAGTTGCGATTATTACATTGCTTGCGCATACAGGCAGTTTTGTGCCCGCAAAGTCAGCGACCATCGGTTTGGTTGACCGTATCTTTACGCGGGTTGGGGCAAACGATGAGTTACATGCTGGTCAATCAACGTTTATGGTTGAGATGGTTGAAACAGCAAATATTCTCAACAACGCAACAAAGAACAGCCTTGTCATTCTTGATGAAATTGGAAGAGGCACAAGTACACTCGATGGCTTGTCACTTGCGTGGGCAATTGCAGAATCCCTTTCTAGTGTTGGCTGTCGCACCTTGTTTGCTACGCATTATCACGAATTAACGGCGCTTGCTGATCGCAATTCGAATATCACGAATGTACATGTAACAGTTCGCGAATGGAACGATGAAATTGTGTTCCTGTACCGCATCGCTCAGGGTCGCACCGATCGAAGTTATGGCATACACGTCGCAAAAATTGCAGGCGTTCCAAAAAATGTAGTGGATCGTGCCAACGAAGTGTTAAACACGTTGACTGTACACAACGCACAAGCGAGTGATGAAGCAACGAGTCATATTCCTGCTGAACCGCAAATGGGTTTGTTTACAGAGTACCTGCCAAGCCCACTTGTTGAAGAACTTAAACAAATCGACATCGACGCACTCTCGCCCATGGAAGCGTTTGAGTTACTGCGCGAATTCAATCGCCGTGCTTCTGGCGAAGACGAGCGCTAAGCCTTAGCAGTAACTGCACTCGCTCAAATTCATTCTTCAGAAATTGTCGCTCCCGGAAGGTCGCATGCCGCGCCTAGTTGACGCGCTGCAATAGAACGGTACCTCGAGAGAGTGCGATCTCCAAGCACACTCACCGGTTCGTAATCTTCTGCCATAAACACCACGGTTGGAACGCGGTGCCCAGCGTTGATTGCAAGGTGAGTTGAAAGTTCGGGGGCTGCATCTCGATCAAGCCAACGCAAGTCGATTTTTTCAGACCCTTTTGCAATTACACCGAGCATTGGCCCCTGCGCCGAACAATCGCCGCACCAAATCCCCGAAATGACAAGTACTCTCATCTCACGAACAAAACCACTCAGTAGTGTTTTCTGAACATCGCTGAGTTCTGCACGAGCATCATTCTCTCGCCAAGGCACTGCGCGTTTTGCATCACTTTCAAGATACGCTTCATACGATTGTGCGCTTTCGTGGAATTGCTTCAGTTGTTGTGCGCTGAGTCCTATTGGCATGAACGCATATTACTCTGGGTTAGGCCAAACAACCCAGTCACCATCGGGAATGTTCGCCCCACTTGAGTACCACACCTTTGCTCTGCTATGAAACTTGCCTCCATCATCATCTCTGTCTGTGCCAATAGAGTAGATCGTTGGTTGATTATCAACAAACGCAAATCGCCATGGTTCGCCAGTCCATGGATCAACAACATCTGCTGCAGAGAGGTCTGTTGGCCACTGACCTGTTGATTGATGTGTCTCTATTGCATACAACGTAGCAAGCAATCCATCTCGGTTAGCTCTTGTGTAATTTCCAGCTAGCATTGCTCGATCTAAAACAGGCAAGAGAAGATCGAGTAAATAGTATTTGTTTAGAAACGAATCAGCTATTCTTGTTTCGAGCTTTTGAGCATAATCCAACACAGCATTATCCCATTCGTACAGCGGCACATTGCGGTATCTTTCCATTTGTGCGAGGTGTTTGTCATAGTGGTCGAGCAACTCTTTCCTTGATGCAATGAAAAAGTCTCCAAGTGGTGCAAGAAATATTGTGGAATCTGGTGTTGTAGTTTGAGACATGATGGACATCATCTCGACTAATTTTCCAGGCACAAGTCTTCCGTCCCCATTTCCGTCATCTGTAAATGTTCGTTGTAGCAAATCGAGAATGAACATTCGCTCACTATCAAAGCGTACTTCGAACTCTCCATCCATTCCAGACAACATCGATCGGACTTCTTCAAACTGGAGAATCTCAGGAGTACGCTCAAGTATGAGCCCTAAAGTTTGAAATGCGAGGCTGTAAATCGACATTGAAACAAGGTCGTTGATCACCGTAGAGTGTTCTCTCGTATGCGTTCCGAGGCGTAGTATTGATTTGACATCTTGTATGCATCTCGATCCATCCCCCCCCTCTGCTGCGGCAATCGCATCGTACTTCAACAACCGAGCCATGCTTCTCATCTGTCCAAGTTGTGGAAACAACATGTTTGATAACGAACTGTCAGTGTTCCCTTTAGTTTTTTCATATTGCTCTGGCCAAAGCTCCTTATCTTCCTCTGCAATTCGGTTGCCATTGATATACCCCACGCCTGCCTTCATTGTGCCTTGGCGAATGAGATCCAGTGTTTCATCGTGCAACTCAAGCCACGCTGCATAGGCATCCCAACCTGCATCACCTACCCAAGTAGGAGTGACATATCGTCCATCTATTTCTGGTGTTGGCTCACTGTTCTTGTTGAATGCAATTCCAGCAGCACGATACAGCGGCCATGCACGTTCGTCTTCAGGAATAGCTGCAGCAGTTTCGTTCATCTTCGCAACATAATCAACAGCAATGGTTGGTTTGCGTTGCAGTGCAAACAAAACCATCACAAAGTACACAAGAACAAAACACCCAATTCCTAAGGCCGCATATTTCATCGATTTCACAAACGCAACTTCAACCCACCACCGCTTTCGTTTAGAAGCTATTCGCAATAGTTTCGCAGCAGTCTTTTCATCTCCATATGCAGCAATCGCATCACTTGGAGACTCGCCTTGGTCTAGCGCGTCTGCAAAATGCGCCATCAATTCGCGCGCAACATCGAGTTGTTCTTTACTTCGGATCCGAGTCCGTCGAGCAACACGTCGAATGAGTTGTTGAATCTCGTCTGGCAGTCCAGTGGCTTGCAGTTCTTTTTTTATCGACATCAACAGACCCCTGCTTCATGGCTCCGAGTAATCACACCAATTTCTCGCATAGCCGTTGTGACGGCTGCCCATTGTTGGATATCGACTGCAAGTTTTTGACGACCATCTTTCGTCAAACTGTAATATTTACGTTGTTTGCCGCTCTCTCCTTCTTTCCAATTGGATTTCACGAGCCCTTTTGCTTCAAGGTTGTAGATCATTGGGTAGAGGGTTGACTGCCCCATGGCAAGAGCACCATCTCCGATCTTCTCAAGCGACGAAACCAGTTCGTATCCGTAACGTTCCTTGGCGTCAAGTAGTTTCAAAATAGCGACGGGTCCAGCCCCTCGCATGAGTTCTCGTTCGATACGCATGATATGCCTCCTATACTATGGCTACCATAGTATATGCGCCTCATTCAGATGTATGACTCAAAATTATAAATCTCAAGGGTTGTTGTTACCAACCTGCTTGAGGTTGTTTATTCACCATAGACCAACAGTGCTCAAGAACCTTGCGGATGCCTGCGTGGGTCGCCCCAGAGCACATCAGTGGTTTCTCAATGCCGAGCCGTGTTGCAAGTTCATCGACATATTGATCGAGTTCATCTTCGGGGAGGAGATCGATCTTGTTGAATACGATCAGCTCCTGTTTGGAAGCGAGTTCGGGTGAGTATCGTTCCAATTCACCTCGTATGGTCTTGTAGTTTTCTACTGGGTCAGAACAATCTTCTGGCAAGACATCAAGCAGGTGCACCAATGCCCCAGTTCGCTCAACATGCCGTAGAAAACGATGTCCAAGCCCAGCACCATCGGCCGCTCCTTCGATCAGACCGGGAATATCCGCCATCACCAACCTGCGATCCGCGTCAAGTTCAGCAATCCCAAGATGCGGTTGCAACGTTGTAAAGGGATAATCAGCGACCTTCGGTCTCGCAGCACTCACTGCACTGAGTAGCGTTGATTTGCCGGCATTTGGCAAACCAACAAGGCCAATATCCGCAATTAATTTAAGTTCAAGGCGAAGTGTGTGTACATCGATTGGCTCACCGGGAGTCGTTTCCCTCGGTGCTTGATTTGTTGATGATTTAAAATGTTCATTCCCGAATCCCCCCTTGCCACCCTTTGCAACAACAAGTCGTTGGTCATGCTCAGAAATATCAGCAATTAACTCGCTTGATTCCTCATCGTAGACAAGTGTGCCAAGGGGCACTTTTACGATTTTGTCATCACCATTGGCACCATGCATTTGACTTCCTAATCCCTGACCGCCATGCTCTGCTCTGTAATGTGGACGGTGGGTTACGGTCAACAGCGTGTCGAGACTCTCGTCACCAACGAGTACAACATCTCCTCCGTCACCGCCATCGCCGCCATTTGGTCCACCCTTGGGTACAAACTTTTCACGGCGAAAACTGACGCAACCATTGCCGCCTTTTCCACTTCGGACAAAGATTCTCGCCCTGTCAACTAACATATTTTGAAGTCCTTACCTCTTAGCCAACCGCCGTAAATTGCGGCACAGACTCATCAGATGGAATCACGTCAACGAAACGACCACGGAATCGGACTTTGCCGGGCTCTGTTGCAAATAGCGTGTCATCGTTACCACGGCGTACCAAGTACCCAGCCTTGAACTTCGTGCCACACTGACGCACGATGATCGAGCCAGCCTTTGCGGCTTGACCTGCATAGAGTTTAATGCCACGATACTGCGGATTTGAATCGCGTCCGTTCTTTGAAGAACCACCACTCTTTTTATGGGCCATAACTACGCTCCTTAGTACTTCGTAACAATCCCTCAAGCACATGCTAGTGGGACCCCATATTGTAGCAAAATACTCACACCAGGTGGTTCTACACACTCGAAAGTGAAACACACACAAAAGAGAATCCCTGTGTCATTCGCCCCATATGAACGGTTTAAGCGATACGTCAAGAATCAAAAACGCAAAGATGGTAATTCTGAACCACCCGCAGCCCGAATGACCTCGCCGATGAACTGCTAGCGGAAGACCCAGCGTCTAAACACTTGATCCTCGGCGGAGGTTTCGACTTCCTTGTTGGATGGTCTTCGGACTGAAACACCACCCCCGACGCTTCGGCGCGGCAATGGGCGAAGATCACCAACAACGGTACCAGGGACAATCCACGAAAGTTGAAGGTCGCGATGCAACACGACTTCTTCCCCAGTAAGTGGATGGGTCACCTTCGCGATATCACCACTCACACCACTGACAAAAACCTGTAGTGCGCGGACATCCTCGCGACCCGCCTTCCATACTACAAGCCCACGGGACGCGTTCTCTTCGCCCTGTAAAAGGGCACTGCTCACTTCAGATTGCATCTCAAGAAGAACATCGCCGAACGTTCCAAGGATCGAAATTTGAATTCTTCTTGGAACATCACTACCCGCATCGAGCACTTCGCCTTGGTCTGTAATCAACGTAAAACTTGGAACCCAGCGTTGGTCACTTTCGGTTTCGTTTGTCACCTCGTACACCATCACCCAATACCCTTGACCTGTTCGCAAATCTCTAAAGAATCGCAAGCCTGTGGTTTCAAATGTCAATTGCCAACGATCTGAATGATCGGTTGCCTTTGGATATGCAACACTCACCGAGCAGAATACCGTGATAGTGATTAAGAATGCTGTGATGATAAAACGCATATGATTCTCCAAGGGAGATTCTAGCACCTAGCGACATTCTCCGCACCATGTATGCAAATACCTCACTCAAAACACCTTGAAGCTTCCGAAACGCTAATTGGCCGAAGTAAAAATGAAACGCGTGCATTCCTCGAACGCCTTAGATCCCGCCCATCACCTCACAGCTTCTGGGGAGAGGCCGATCACGCAGTCATCCTCGTCACTGAGGGTGCTGGCTCGGGGGCAACGTTTATGATCTCTCAACTAACGAAGGAAAATGAAGGGGAATTATTGCAGGCATTACAAGAGGCGAAGTCAGCCACTACACAAAAAGGCGTGGCAACTGCCCATGCCCTTCTTGGTGAATTTGATGCACAATCCGTGCATTTATTTGAATCTGCAGGATTTGCAACACTAGCCACGCTTCAATACATGGAATGGAGTGCTACACAGAATCATCGAGTACTTTCCCAAATTACCAACGCAACATTTTCTGCGGCTTCCGCGCTCACACATGACGTCTTGTGCAGCACGCTAGAAAAAACGTTTATTGGATCCCTTGATTGCCCCGCGATTCATGGAAAACGTAATGTTGAAGATATCATTGCGAGCCACAAAGGTTTCGAACAAAACGATCTATCCCTCTGGTTTACTATTTTGTCTGATAACGATCCAGCTGGTGTTCTTTTCATGAACCACATCCAAAATGAAACTGTTCTCGAACTTGCCTATCTTGGCATCACGCCTGAAATGAGAAACAAAGGCATCGCAGTAGACGCCATGTCCCACGCTGTAAACCAAGCAGTAAACAGAGGATGCAACAAGATCGTCCTCGCAGTCGACGACACCAATATACCTGCAATTTCACTCTACAAAAAAGTTAATTTTCGAGAAACTGTAAAACGTGTTGCGATGTTTTGTCCACTGCACTGAAGTTGTCCACAGTTTATTGACAATGTAGACAAGAAATGATTTTATTTTTTATTTCGATTCGTTGACACAGGAAAACACTGGACTTATGCGATTGTATCATCTGCAAATTAAAATAAATTACATCAATGCCACTTGCATGCTTTGTTAATTGTTGTACGCTCCGTATGTCACTCAAGGATGAGTGATCCGAACGTGATGATGCGGTTTCAAAACACACCATCAAGGGGAGCGGATGTCGGACGGACCCATCTACAATTTTCTTCACCCTAGATTTTAGTCGCTTAGATCTCAAGACTAAGCGACCGCGCGATACCTGTACCTATAATGACCCAACCTTATTCAGAAACTGAACAGCGACTTCGAGAAGAATTGACAAAGTCGCTTGGCCATAGACCATATCGAATGTGGTTTTCTGAAACAAAGATGCATTGCACTGAAAAGGGAGTTGAGATCCTTGCTGCCACCGAGTTTGCTGCCCGTTGGATTGAACAGCGATTCACAGCTGTGATCAATGATGCTGCAAACGAGGCGTTTGGGAAATCCACTTCGGTACGAATCAATACCCTACAACAAACAGAAACTACTAAACATCTACCATCCCAAGCGCAACAACAAACAATATCTCGATTAAAACCAAGGCGACAACTTCGCGGCTTTGAAGACTTTGTTGTTGGTTCTTCCAACAGACTAGCGTGGTCTGCTGCAAAACAACTGGTACAGGATGAAGGAAAATCAATTTCTCCACTCTTTATCCATGGCGTTTGTGGCGTAGGCAAAACACACCTTCTTCAAGCAGTATGTAAAGAAGCTTCAAAAACTGCTAAGGGTCGCGTTCGATTTGTCACCGCTGAACAATTTACAAATGAATTTATAGCAAGTTCACGCACTGGGGAATTTCAACGTTTTCGAAACCGATACCGAAACCTAGATTTACTTGCAATTGATGATATTCATTTCGTTGCTAGCAAAACCAAAACGCAAGATGAACTCTTACATACAATCGACGCTGCTGGACTTCGTGGGGCAAGACTTGCCCTTGCTTCAGACGAAGATCCACGCCATATCAGACGCCTGAATAGAGCCCTTGCAAATCGGTTTTTGGCGGGCATGGTCGTTGAAATTGATCGACCAGACAGAGAAACTAGGCTCGCAATCATCGAACGCTTACTTACGAATCGTGGCATTTCGATGACACCTGCAGCGATGGATCGACTTTCTAGTCAAGCCGTTGGTTCTGTGAGAGAAATTGAAGGTGCGGTTACACGCGTTACAGCAGCGGTACGGTTTTTATCAAGCAATCACAAAGACGTTGTTGGCATTGATGACGTTGAACGTGTGCTTCGTGCAACACCTCCGACTTCACATCCTATTCGAATGGGCGATGTCATCAATATTACAAGCAAGCGACTTGGTGTTTCAACTGAAGATGTACTTGGCAGTACGCGATCAACGCGTGTTGTTCTTGCTCGTAGTATTTCGGCTTACTTGGGTCGGAAACTAACACCCATGAGTTTTCCAGAACTTGCCTCTGCCTTGGGAAGAAAAAACCACTCAACTGTTCATGCTGCGACGCGACGGATCGAAACAAGGCTAGAACAAGAATCCACAGCAGAAGGATCTGTGCGGATTGGGGAAGAGGAAATTACCATTCGAGAACTTCTCGACCAACTTACTTGGGCGATTCGTTCAAGGGCGAATGAGTGATATACCTCTACTGTATTGAGGTCGATTAGAGGAATGAATCCAACAACGACCAAGGGTAGCTGAGCGACTGAACGGATGCAGTCGTTCTGCCCCACCCTTCACGCCATAATAATGTGCGTTACACTCTACATATGGGATTTCGCTGTTTACGATCAATTTCAGTTTTCCTTGTAATAGGCTTCACCACCTCGTTCTTACACGCGGACGCAAATGCAGATTATACGAAAGCAGCACTTAGAAAACTTGCAACCGCAACACAACAACAAAACAACGGTGAGCACCTTGCGAACCTCAGTGCTCTGCGTAACTTGCGTGACCCAACACTCAAACCCTTTTTCTATAAATTAGCACAACATAACAATTGGTCAATACAAGTTCATGCTGTGCTTGGACTTTCTGAACTTGCCGAAAATGGACTTGTTGATCCGTGGCTTGTTCAACAAGTGGCTCCTCTAGCGCGGGAACAACTCGTCATCCAATCCTTGCATGATGACCTGCTCTCTGTTGAAGACAAGCAGTCATTATTGGATTGGTCACTACTTGAACCTTCGTCAACGTTATTACTTACCGCTGATCTACATTCCAAGGGAATTGCGCCAAGTGCCGATCGTCTCGAACAACTTGTGGATAACTCGGACTTAGGTATCGCGACTGTTGCTGCTCTTTTGTCCGAAGATTCAAAAACAATTAGAACTGTTTCGAATCGACTTCGAAGAGCAACTACTAGAGAAAAGAAAATTGCATTGTCGCAAACGCTCCAACTCATTCAATTGTATGCATTACCTTCGAGTTCTAACTGGCTTTCCATGCTCCTTGCTTCACCGGCATACAGACTTACAGATAATCAAACTCTGCAAACGCTTTTTACCCTCTTGAAACTTGACAAAGAAGTTGGCATGAAACACTGGATGAATTCAGTTCCTTCTGAACCAACAAAACTCGAACAAGTTCGTTTTATATTGTTACTTATGGATGCCGAAATTCAGCTTGATAAGGCAATCGCTGAAAAATTGAAAATTGGGTCTGAAGATGGACTCCCATATACTCTCTACCGCGCTGGTCTTGAATCTCCTCACGACCCAACGGATAGCGAATCCTATGTAGAATTGCTTTTGGCCTTAGCAAATCGAGGGCATTCGAAATCTACCGAATGGACGTTTCGTCGCGTTGAGAATTTGCCTAAGGAGTTGGCTCAAACGTTCTACACATCACTATCCATGCTGCCCACGGAAAGTGCAAACAATGCTCGAAGTCGTGGTATAGCCGTTATAGCTTTTCAAGAACTAATCAAAGTGAATCCAGATCATGCGTGGAACGCACTGCGAGAAGTAGAGGATGACAGCCACCAACAAGAACTCATGTTGTTGGCGATGTTACAGCATAGGGGTGATGAATTACTCGAAAGAGAAGCAATCGCGATTCGTCGTATTGGTGTCGCGCGTCCTGATGCTATGGCGTTACTTCTGGCAGCAAGGGGGATTGAACCACTTTCTGAGAGCGACCAACGACTACTCGGTCTCATTGCCGCAGGCGGTGCTTCAATTGGCAGCCCACTTGAAACGCAGGCAGCTTGGCTTTATCTCCGAAGAATGGGCATGACTGACCAAGCCCTTGCTGCTGCTTCAACACCTTCCCCATAGGAACGCACCTTGTCAACCAACATTCCACTTAGTTGCGCAGATATTACTGATCGCGAAATACGTGCTGTGACCGATGCCCTTCGAGGTGAAACACATTCACTTGGTCCTTGGACGAGAAAGTTTGAAACAGCTGTTGCAGCACACGCAACGAGAACATTTGCAGTCGCCATATCATCGTCATCAAGTGCAATGCAGACAGCGCTGGATGCACTTGGTGTTCGTGCAGGTGACGAAGTCATCGTTCCAACTTTCGATTCACCCTCCACAACAGCGTGCGTTTTACGCCTTGGCGCGATTCCAGTGTTCATTGACTGCGTTGCTAGAACCCTCAATAGTAATGTTCAAGAGATTGCTTCAAAAATTACTCCCAAAACGAAGGTCATTGTCGCAACACATACGTTTGGTAATCCAACAGGCATTGAAGCGATCGCTTCAGTTGCTATGCGGAATGAAATCCCACTTCTTGAAGATGCAGGGCAAGCACTCGGTAGTACGGTTCACAACCGTCCTGCCGGTTCCTTTGGTCGCGTCGCTCTATTCTCGTTTCGTGCAACGGCGCAGTTAACGAGTCTTGAGGGAGGTGTCATTGTGACTGACGATGACCACCTTGCAATTCTCTGCCAATCAATGAGAAATCACGGGCTCACGAGTGACCCTATGCACTCTGTTGACGAATTGCATCAGGTACGGGCGGACGAGAGAAAGATGACACTCGGTTATGGGTTTCGAATGAGCGAAGTGCACGCTGCTGTGGGCGCTACGCAGATGAAACGGATTGAAGGAATCATGCAACAGCGTAGTGCGATTGCTGGTTGGTATACGAGACGGCTTGGCGGCCTTGGTGATGTTATGTGCCCCACTATTGATCCTGAAATCAACATGAGTTGGGATGGGTATGTCATTCGATTGAGCGACCGTTTTAATCAAGAAGAACGTGATCATATTATTCGTGGTTTACATCGCCATGAAATTGGTGCTGCAGATTTTTTCAGACCTGTTCATACACTACCCTCAGTTCTAAAAGTAACGAATCAACCTTCATACTGCCCAGTAGCAGAATCTATTTCGTCAAGGACATTAGCATTACCCTTTTTTACTTCAATGACTAAACGAGAAGTTGATGTTGTATGCCAAACTCTTGAATTGATGATGAATCGCTCTACGCTTGCTTAGGTTTGTTTACCCGAGCACCAAGTCCTTGGATACCTTTAAGATCGTACCGATATACCCTACCCGCATTGAACAAGTTCGGTAGATTTGCGCCTTGGCACTTCAACAAGAGGCACAGCATCAGTATCTGTGATTGCTTGTAATACAAAGCAACGCCTTGACCCGCGTAATGCGTCGATAGCAAGCCTTGCATCATCATGTGGCAATGACAGAATAAATGCTGCTTCCTCTGATATCCGCATCGCTTTGGCTGGTGGAATTTCGACTTCTCGCTTTCGTCTTCCTGTTGAGAATCCAGAAAGGAGAACAGCAATGAGCCCAATGACCATCGCCCATTGTTTTGATGATTGCTCCGCTCCAATTGGTGGACTTGCAGCGATGGGTTGATCTTGCACAATCGCAAGTTCAACGAGAGAACCAGCAGCGACCGAGTGAATCATATGAGTAATAGTGTCCATGACAATTTGCACATTGCCTACTTGCTGTGCTCGAGTTGAAATCCAAGATTGAGGAAGCGTGACACGAATTCTAGGTCGTTTGTTATCGATCCAAGGGATAAACAAATCACCATCAGAAGGTGAAACCATATCAACTCTAACTGTCGCAACTCTCAGGCCAAGTGTTTTCACGACTGCAACACGGATCGTCTCGTTGGTCAATTTTGGTGGTGTGACTTTCAATTCATCTCCCGTATGAATTAAACCATCTCTATTGTCAACAACAGTAACATCTTCTACCAACAACCCCGTCACGCCACTTGCAATGAGCTGCGAAATAGTTGCAATCTCGTTCCGCGTTAGCCTAGTATTGGACGTTGGAGTAATTGTTACACATGCTCTAGACGGTATAAATCGGTGACCAAGCCCTTGGCTCTCATGTATTGAAAGTAACACCTGGGCCTTTTCAATGCCAGCTATTCCCTCGATCAACAACTCCAACTCTGTTTGCAATGCCAATCGTCTTTCGTTACGAAGTTGCGCCGCTGATTTTGGAACCATCTTTCCCCAAATTGATTCTTCGGGTTCAGCATCAACCAAAGTGACCTCTTGTAACTGGATTGCACCTTGCTCATCACTGAGATGAGTCGCAAAGAGGATTCCAACCGTCAACGCAACAACACAGATGATGCCCACAATTCGAGTTAGATTTGGATTGCGCACATCAACTCCAATCGGAATTCGGTACTACGAATATTGATTTGTTTAGCCGCCATCGGCGAACTGTCTTTCACGAATCATCCTCTCCGTGCTAGCAACAAGTGCAAAACTTGTACAATCAGACATATCGACCTCGCATCCGTGCGCAGTCACCATCCTTGTATCGGCTTTGAAGAGGGGTTTGGCGTCAATTTTTTTTATTATTCTGACTCAATTTCGACTTTCGGCGAAGAATTGAGATCATCATCATGATGAAGATTCCCGTAGTCACGATCATTACTAACAACTCGACCATTTTAACACTGCCATGTTGTTCGCCTAATTCGATGGGATCGCTCGTCCTACCTGAGGGCCAACCAATGTTAAAGGCGGTGGTTGTACCATTTCGTTCGACTCCAATTGCGTGCAATCCTCCGCCGCTGATGATTGACCATCTTCCAGACAAGATTTGGAACGCTGCAATTTTCACAACTTCATCTTGCAGAAGCCCGATGATCTCTATCTCGTTGTCATTCGTTGTGATCAGGATAGGCCATCCATCGTGCACCATAAGCATTTGAATGTTCCCACCGACCTCGAAATTCTCTATAGGTTCCCACACTTCGCCGTTGAATGTATGCAACGTCGTGGTATTCCCACTTCTCGATGTGGCAATCAGAGAACTCCCTCGAACCGATATATGGCTTCCATCTCCCTGCAATTTTGACGTCCTCGCAGAACCATCAATGTTGTAACACTGCACACCCTCATGTTCAACAACGAGAATTGGATCGTCGTCAAGAAACACAAGATCTTTGATCGTTCCAGGTACAGAGATTGTTTTGACTGCGTTTGCTCTTCCGTCTGGGACTGTAGAAAAAGCACCCGTGGTTTGGTTTTTAACAAGTCGAGCACGGTATAGGATAGGAGGGTCATTTGCTCCAACAAACCAAAGTGTTTGTTCTTGTACGGCGAGTACGATTGGTCTTTTTGCAAGTGGAAGTACAACTTGATATTTGTCCTTCTCAATTTGATAACAAAGTGCATGTGAGGAACCAATAGTTCCAGGTGCATTATCGCGAACGAACCAAACACCCAGATCGTTCCCTGTCGCTATGAGAGGTTGTGCTGCAAGAAAACTGGTAATCACAAGCGCGATCATCGCAATATTCCCTTAACAACTGTTGGTTTGATCGCTCGGCGAAGGAAATCCAAATCAAACACTCTGTTCATTGGCTGGTCACTCGTATCAATGGAAAGCCAAGCAAATTCTATTTTCACGCGTGCATTACTCTTTGTACTTTCAATGTCAATTAATTTTCCTGTCACTGGCCAAACCAACCTATTTTTCTGAGGCAATTCAACTTTGATTCCACTTCGATGTAATGCTAAAGCATGGTATGTATCACTTTGGATTGCAATCTCAAGAGGTCGGTTTGTTGAAGGATCGAAGGTTGCAACCCACACGCCTTTGTTTGTTTGTACCGTAACAACACCTTGATCAATCGATGTGGTTCCACTCGGTAGCGGAGCTAACCCAAGTAAGACAAGCATGTCCAAGGCATCTGAAAAAATAATATCTTCTTGGTTAATAGTCAATGTTGTTTCATCACCAAGCATGTCAAACATCCAGTGGTTCGTTTCATCGCAACCGATCCACATAAGGGGTTCCCCACCTTTGGAAACACGAAGAGATATCTCATTTTCAAATTTCCAGAAGTCAAAATCACCCTGTGCCCGATGTTTCCCATCTTCATCTGACCAATGAAACTCGATAATTCCTCTTCCAACCAACGTGTTAAATTGTTTGGTTCGCTCTGTTTGTTGTTCATGAATTTCTGCAGGCGTGAATTTTTGTTGCCTCGATTTGGGGTCACCCCGAGGTGCACAAGCCGAAATTGCCAAGATGGAGCAACAAAAAAGGAGCCGAATCATTACATGTCACCTTGCAATAAATCACTTAATTGATCAGAAAGTCCATGAATTTCATCTTCTTTGATGCCCGGATTGTGTACTCTTGCGACCTCTGAGTCGGTGCCAGACCAACGTAAAAGCCATATTTCTCCATCATCCACATCTTCTCGACCAACAAGTTTTAGCTTCCTTTTTCGAAGCAAAACAAGCGCAATGATGTATCTAAATGCGATTCTCTGTGGCCGATCATCACCTTCAAGACGCTCGAATAAGTCGACAATTACCGCCTCATCGATGACAATATCTGGCTTTTTACCCTCTTGGGGGGTGATATACCGCCAATGGCTGAACAATCTCTTTGGGCGTTCGCCCCTTTCCCAAGCCTCAATGCTGTAATCGTAGCGATCGAATCCCTCGTCCTCATCACGCTCACAAAGTGCTGCGATTGCAGGCGAGGCATGCGGGATTTCTTCACCGGTTGCCGCGCAGAGCCCTGTCGGACGTGAGACGCCTTGTGAACTTCCAAATCGTGCCATAGATGAGAATCCTACGCTATCCGCGTATACTTTGAGTAACTATGGTTGGGTTATATTTTAGTTATGATGTTTTAGAGACAATTGTCGAGTTACTTGTGATCGGCGTATGCGTCTTTTTTGCTCTGAGATTTCTACAGGGCACACGTGGAGGCGGAGTCATCCGTGGACTCATCGTCCTCTTCGTTCCACTTGCAATACTTGTCGCACTCGCAGATCGTTTTG
>JYMV01010679.1_pt1 | contig 14797 bp, 16 predicted proteins | sample 338911 | NCBI WGS metagenome assembly JYMV01 (sample SAMN03354496, study PRJNA234377) | hydrothermal vent metagenome | biome: Deep sea; feature: Hydrothermal plumes at the Eastern Lau Spreading Center, Western Pacific Ocean; material: Seawater | place: Tonga | collected 2009 | depth 2000 m m
AGTGTACGCGGAATTCATTCGCCATCGTAATTCTGAACGGACTGTTGCTGCTTGGATTCGCCTCTATGGCCAGTGCTGAAAACGAACAAGAAATGTCCATCGAGGAGCGCATCAAGGCGCTTGAACGGGTTTCGGAAGAATTCGTTGCCCACGAGGAAGAGGAACAACACTTGAAAGAACAACGTGAACGAGAAGCTGACGCGGCAAGCTCAGGCTATTCCGGTAGTGGAAGTCTCATTTACGCGCGGCCCGGCTATAGCCGATCCAGAGCGGTTATCGGCGGCTATATCGACCTTGAATATACCAACCTCGCCGGCCCAACCAATGCTATTCGGAATTCCAACAGCACGTTCGATCAGCACCGCTTTGTCCCATTCATCTATGCGGACGTGACCGAGCGCACCCGCGTGGCAGCAGAGCTTGAAATTGAGCATGGAGGCGATGACATCGACATCGAATTCGCCGTGATCGACCATGCCTTTGCGGAATGGTTCAATCTTCGCGCCGGCGTCGTGCTGTTGCCGGTCGGGAAATTTAACCTCATTCACGACTCCCCTATCAACGACTTGACCGCGCGGCCGGAGGTCAATCTCCGCGTGATCCCTGGGGTGCTACGAGAACCTGGCATCGGGTTTTACGGCACAGTCTTTCCCACCAAACTTTCCAAATTGGATTACGAATTTTACGTGACTACCGGCATGAATGGGTTCTCAGAGGATGACACGTCTCGAATCACCAACGCAGCGGGTCTCAGGGACAGTCGCTGGAACAAGACGGATATCGGATCAAATTTTGACAACAACAACGGAAAGGCACTCAGTGGAAGAGTCGCCTTCAGCCCAATCCTTGGGCTCGAACTCGGTGTGTCCGGCTATCGTGCCACGATCGATCCAGCCTCAGACCGATCCTTGACCATCAGTGCGCTGGACTGGACCCTTCAGCGAGGCCCCTGGGAATTGCTCGGCGAGTTGGCCTATACCAATATTGAGGACAATAACAGGGACCTCGCGGGACAATTCACTGGAAATCCCGAACGCATGTCGGGCTACTATGTACAGGCCAACTACCATTTTATGCCGCAGGCGGTGAAGCGCATGGCTCCGAGGTATTTCAGGGATGATGCTACATTCACTGGAGTCCTCCGAATTGACGATGTAAATACCAACCTCGATGCGTCTGGGGGTGCCGGGGATATTTTCAGAATTACTCCCGGGCTGAATTTCAGGCCGACTGAAGATACAGTGTTCAAATTCGAGTACCAATTCAACTTCGAGCCCAATCGCATAGCATCCCGTGAAATGAACAACAATGGTGTACTCCTCTCGATCGCAACCTACTTCTGAACCCATGCGTCACGCGGTCATGATGCTGTGTCTTACCGGATGTGCGAGCCTCGCGGGAGGCCATATCGACACGTATCGCTGTGGCTATGATACCGTTTGGGAGGAAACCCTCCGAGCACTCGAACCTGCTACATTCGCCGCGACTGACAAACGCCATGGTCGCATCGAGACAGAGTGGGAAAAAGGCATGGCCGATCAGACGTCCGGCATCATGGGCAGAAGCGATCTCGTTCAGGAACGATCGAGCATTGTTGTCAGCCTGGCTCGACAACGAAACAACACAGAGGTTCGTGTCATACATGTCAGACAGCAACGCCACCTTGGGGGTACCAGGTCTCTACGATGGAGACATGTTCCTTCATCCCCGGAGGTTGAGAATAGAATGCTCGCCCGCATCCACGATCGCTTGAAACAGCGAGGTTGCGGACCGCTGTAATGCACGTTGTTGGATCGCTCGCCATCGCAGCCTTGACAGTACTCATCACCAGTCATCCGGTGGCTGCTCAACTGCAAGGAGAGAAAAAGGGCCATCGAATTTTCGACCAAGAACTCGGGCGATGGCTGAGTCCTAAAGAAATTGGTCACAAGGTTGTCTACCTCACTGAGGAACAAGCCGCACGCCATATACTCCAGAATTCCGGGGAGATTCGACATGAAGAACGCCGGCTTACGTCCGAACAAAAAATCTGCGTTGAACAACGGATCGGATGGAAATTCCCAGAAACGAGCTTCACGTTCTTCATCGGTGAGACCAAAGGCATCATCGATAGATACGCCAGCATTCAGAATACCATCGGAAAATACCGCCCGATCACCTATATGGTTGGAGTCACACCAGAGGCAACAGTGTCTCAGGTCGAAGTGTTAGTCTATCGCGAGAGTCGCGGTGCAGAAGTCCGCAAGCCTCGCTTTAAGTATCAATACGAAGGCAAGGATTCTGGGGATCCGATCAGGATCAATCGAGATATCATGAATATCACCGGGGCAACAATGTCGGTCAGGTCTGTGAGCGCCGGCGTGAAGCGTGCGCTGGTGCTCACCGAAGAACTGTACTTGAACCCACCAGGGACGCCATGTGAGGCGGTTAACCAAAAAAAGAAAAAGGCACGCGGATTTTTCGATCGCTTGTTTGGAGATTAGACATGCGAAACTTTAACACTCGCTTCAGACTCCTGGATACCGACCGCCAGATTCGTTTGGCCTATACCCTCTTCGTCAGCGTCATCGGCATCGGCTTCGCGTTTACCCTCTACTGGGCCTACACCATGAATGGGTTGTCCTATAACGGCGTCGTCACCCACTACCTCGGATCAGATGCCACCTTTGGCGAACCCAAATCATTTCATGAGTTGGCTGAAATCACCCACTTCCACCTATTTACCATGCCAGTCGTCTTCCTGATCTTGGTCCATATCTTTTTTCTCACCATGGCACCCATTTGGCTCAAGATCACCATGGCCTATGTCGCATTCATCGGGGTAGGACTCGACCTGCTTTCACCCTGGCTGATCCGATACGTCGCTGAAGGGTTCGCGCTCGCCTTGCTCCTTGGCGATGTGTTCATGATTGGGAGCTTTGTAGTGATGGCCGCCCTGCCGCTGTATGAAATGTGGATTCTCAAACGACGATTGATGGCCAACGAGGACTAGTGGTGAAAACCAGCCGGCCAAATGACATCACCATTATTTGGTCGTAAGATGCACAACACCATCCCATGATTCGGGTGGAGGATTGGTTGTATACCGGCGACATTGTTCGGTATAAAACTGGCAAGGACCATCCTTCCCGTACGTCGTTTCAAACGCTTCAAAGAATGTCATGGCCTCATCCCATCGTCGACTCCGATAGATGACCAGCGCACCTGCCCACACGGTCACGGATGCGTTCTGAACAAGAGATCGTCGCCTTAGAAAACAACGGCGAGGTTGTGCTGATACCGGATGTCGACATCGTCAATGCCCCATCAGTCCCTTCACCCAAGGCGCGAGCGGATCGAGACCTGTGGCAAGGCGCCCCCGATAGTGTAAACATCTTCGATGGGACCCCTTCAGCACACAGCAACATGGGGAACGCCGAGGTGAAGGATGTCGGCACGGATGCTCGTGGCAATCCAATTGGTCTTCCTCAACTGATTCGGCCGCGTGCGAAGGGGTACGGCGGCGGGAAGGCGGTCTGGTATATGGCCTATGAGGTCTGTTCGGATATGACCGCGTCGGAGACCGGCTTCTGCGGTGGCGACGGGGTCGAGTTTATTTTCACCGTTCGCACCGGGCCGTCCCTGAGCGAGACGGGGCAGGCGAACGTTGCGGCGGGCATTCCATTCCCCAAAAGCGCGCTCGAGGACGGCAATCTGTCCCATGACAGAGCACGACTACAGCCCGCTCTGGAGAGCCCTGTGTGTGGGAGGACATTGGGACGAGAATCCAGACCGGATCGCGAAATTTCAAGGCACGGATGCGCCTGTTGGCCCTGCTGGGGCAAACTGCTTTGGGCCTACCACACAGGAGATCAAAGACTTCACTTCATCCAACGGCATCATCCTTCCGACAGAGATCTTTCCGGCAGAGGATCCTCGCCATGGAGGCCAGATCAGGTCATCCGCTGACTTTGCTGCGCTGGACGGCATGAATGGTTTCGACATGGCCCCAACGCTGTGGGCGGGGAAGGTCAAGATTGTCAACTGTCCTATCTTCGCGTCCGACCTGAACATGGACCGGACGTTTTCGACGGATGAGATCATCTCCTTCCCAAACCACGTCCTTGAAGCCGACCGAGATGGCAATTTTACACGCTCCACACGCCTCGATGAGCCGAACATCTGGAAATGAGATACGAGGTCATATTCAGGGGAGGTCAAGAGAAGGAGGTCATCCCATGAACACGTTATCGAAGAAAATCATACCCATGCAGACGCCGGCATACAATGGCCATTGCATCACCCTTGAAACGGTGATGGCCAATGCGATTGAGGTTGAAGGCCTTACCGCGCGAACCCTCCTTCAGCTCCATGAGCGTTTTGCCCAGCATCATGAGGCGGCGTTTGCCTTTGCGAAGATGGCGGGCGCTGCGGCCGAACACGAAGCCTGCCTGCAACGCGGATGGGCACGGTTAAAGATGACACCCCAGGCCTATTCCCCCATCGCCTCTCAGGTCGGCCTCCGACGACAGGCCTTGATTCGGACACTCCGACAGATCGGGGAAACGCTGTTGGGCGATACCCCGGCCTTGAGCGATGCCATCCAGATGTGTTTCCAGATTATCGACGAGGAAGAGCAGGCCGTCGAGACATTGATCAAAGCCATCGGAAGCCCGAACGTCCTCGCGCAAACGGTCATCAACGGGATGCCCTGCCATAAAAACCAAGATTATAAGGCGGGTTTTTTTACCTTAGCCCGCAGGGAAGGACTGATTCCGTGCGAATGGGCGGATATCGGTGGGGTGTTCGAATGAGCGCGACCTCCGTCCAGAACACCACAGGGATTGCATAGCCGAGGGATAACTGTAACAGCCTATCTCGTCAGGGCCATGGCATGCACGAGCGATCAGCGTGAGGACCTCGTGAACCTCCCCACCATGGATATCTCTTACTGATCTCCCGCCATGGCTGCTGACGATATTTTTTATTGATAAGTTTGTCATAAAAAATGTGCTATTATGCCTTAGTTCTATCATTTTAAGACATAATATAGCATAATACTGTTAATAGCATGCAAAACGTCATTGGAATATTCAGCCTGCTGGTCACCCTGTTGGGGAGTGTTGGTTTATCCCACGCCGCCGAAGTTACTATCGCGGTGGCATCCAACTTTCGCGCAGCCGTGGAAGTTATCGCTGATGAATTTGAAGCTCGGACGACGCACCATGTGGTTATCAGCTCTGCTTCAACCGGAAAACTGTACGCGCAGATCACGCATGGAGCGCCATTTGAAGTGTTGCTCGCGGCAGACACGAAGCACCCACAGCTTCTGATCGACGAAAGCTTTGCTGTCAAGAACACCGCATTCACATACGCCGTTGGCCGCCTCGCCCTTTGGACTCCCAACCCCGACCACGTAATCGATGGCCTTCACGCTTTACGTCGGGATGGTATCCGGCATATCGCAATGGCCAATCCCAAAACCGCACCCTATGGGCAGGCAACCTATGAAGTCCTCAGCGGCGCAGGTCTCTGGCTCCCAATCCAAGCTCAGATTGTGCGGGGGGAAAATATCGGCCAGGCGTTTCAATTCGTCGCCTCCGGGAACGCGGACCTCGGCTTTGTCGCGCTCTCGCAAGTGCTCAATCCTCGCAATCGTCACCCAGGCAGTCGATGGGACGTGCCGCGACACTTACACGCCCCCCTCCAACAAGCCGCAGTTCTTTTAAGAAAAGGGCAATCACACGAACCGGCCAAGGCATTTCTCCGCTTTCTTCGTGAGCCGTTTGCGCAAAAGGTCATTCAGCGATTCGGGTATGGCCTGAACAATTGATCGCGTTGAGCCACGACGACCTCCAAGCCCTCTGGCTTACCCTTCAGCTTGCTGCGGTGACCGTAGGCGTGCTGCTGATCGTTGGGACTCCAATAGCATGGTGGCTCGCGCGTACGCGTTCACGATTTCGAACCGTGATCGAAGCGGTGGTGGCCTTGCCCCTTGTCCTTCCTCCAACCGTGTTGGGATTCTATCTTCTTATTACGATGAGCCCTCAAGGCATGATCGGCGCACCATGGCTACAGTTCACCGACGCAACCCTTTCATTCTCGTTCACCGCGCTGGTCATTGCTTCAACGTTGTACTCACTCCCGTTTGTGGTGCAACCACTGCAGGCTTCCTTCGAGACAATTGGTTCCGTGCCCCTGGAAACAGCATCCATGCTCCACGCATCCCCTATCGATGCGTTTTTGAGCGTGGCATCCCCGTTAGCGCTCCGTGGATACATTACTGCTGCGGTCTTGGGATTTGCACACACCCTCGGTGAATTCGGAGTGGTGTTGATGGTCGGAGGAAGCATCCCAGGAAAAACGAAGGTGCTCTCAATTGCGATTTATGACCATGTGGAAACCCTCGACTATGCTCAGGCACACGCCCTCTCAGGAGGATTGCTCCTGTTCTCATTCATCACCTTGCTCATGGTCTACACGATAAACCGGCGTCTCCCTATTCGTGTCGCATGAATAGACTGGAGGCACAGTTCGACATTGATTTGCCACATTTCCGGCTACAGGCTGACATCAACCTGCCTGGGCAGGGAGTGACGGCAATTTTCGGACCATCGGGCTCTGGAAAAACCACTCTCTTACGTTGTTTGGCAGGGCTCGAACGTTCAGCAACAGGACGCGTGCAATTTGAAGACGTGGTCTGGCAAGATGAGCAACAGGAGATTTTCACTCCACCCCACCAGCGATCAGTGGGATACGTGTTCCAAGATCCCAGACTGTTTCCTCATCTGAGTGTCGAGTCCAATCTTCGATATGGTTTCACACGAACTCCAGCCGCGAAGCGATACATCGGTTGGAACCAGGTCATCGACCTTCTTGACCTTCAGCCGCTCTTACATCGTCGCACGCATCGACTATCAGGCGGAGAGCAGCGGCGAGTGGCGATCGGCCGCGCGGTCTTGGCGAGCCCACGACTCTTGCTCATGGACGAACCCCTGGTTGGGTTGGATGCTCAGCGAAAACGTGAAATTATTCCTCTGATTCAACAACTGCGCGATGAACTCCACATTCCAATTGTGTACGTTACCCATGCCATCAATGAGGTTCTGCAACTGGCCACGACGCTGGTCCTCATGGAAGGCGGAAAAACCGTGGCTTCTGGAACCCTCAGCGAAATATTCTCGCGTCTCGACCTGGACCAATACCTGGATCAAGATACCATCGGCGCGGTTCTTGAAACACAGATTGAAGCCCACGAACCCGAATTCGGCCTCACGCGCATCGGATTCAATGGAAGGCACCTGTTCGTTCCGCAACAACGCCTTCCGGTCGGTCACGCATTGCGCGTTCATGTCCTTTCCCGCGATGTGAGTATCGTCGTGGGCTCGCCGCCCCGTCAAACCAGTGTCCTCAACGTGTTCGAGGCGAAGGTGGTCGAGATCGGCACGATGTCCCACGATCGTCATTCCGTTGATATCAAACTCGATGTTGGATGCCCTCTCCTTGCACGCATCACGCGCAAGTCCGTGGCCGTGCTGAATCTGACACCCGGCCAGACGGTCTACGCCAACGTCAAAGCTGTAGCACTCAGCCACGACCTCCCTGGAATCCCGTAAATAAAGGCGCTTTCGACGATCATGCCTTGACGTATATCCGCTAATGGTATAATAAAGAGATTCATTATCAATATCAGAGAGGCCCCGCTATGGCAGCTCACCCTGTAAAAAAAGCCATACGAAACGAGATAGCCATCCTTCGCGAGCATCTCGCCCAGCATGAGCTTCGAGTGACCAGCCAGCGTGAGATTATTCTTGAGACCTTTCTCAAGATGGAACATGTCACCGCGGAGCAAATCTACCACGAACTTACGAAGCGTACACCTCATATCGGACTCGCAACCATCTACCGCACACTGAATCTTCTTTGCGAGTGTGGACTGGCGCAGCAACGGCATTTCGGGACCCAAACACACTTCGACAACGTGTCCCACAAGGGACACCACGATCACATGATCTGCACACAATGTGGCACGATTATCGAGTTCGAGAATTGTGATATCGAGAAACTCCAAGAGGAGGTCGCACGCCGACATAAATTCCACATCACCACTCACAAGCTTGAACTGTATGGTCAGTGCTCTACGTGCCACGGCAAAGCCTAGTGCGTTGGCACCAATATATGGCAGGCATCCTCGGGTGCATCCTTGGACTGCTCTTTCTTCCCCCGCTCGTTTCACTTGTCGCGAACGGAATCCACGCAGGCGTTCCCGTACTTGCTGCGATCGGGATCGATCATCTTTCGGCGTTGGTTCTGAAGACCGCATCGTTGGCCATCTTGGCCACGGTATGGGCCACGATCTTGGCCCTCCCATTTGCCTGGCTGGTAGTCCGAACCAATATCCCCTGGCGAAGCCTATGGCGATGGTTGGGAACAATCCCGCTGGCCATACCGTCGTACATCGGCGCGTTGACCTACATTACCCTGCTCGGTCCTGCCGGCTTGGTAAACGATGTCATCCGATCAATCACCGGAAACGTTACGCCTTGGGTCACTATCTATGGGTTTTGGGGAGGCGTGTTCGTGCTCGGAAGCTTTACCTATCCGATCATGTTCCTCTTCCTGACAAGCGCATTGGAGCGCACAAACCCATCGCTAGAAGAAGCTGCGAGGAGCTTGGGACACGGACGACTCGGCGTATTTCGCCTCGTCACCTTGCCTTTGTTGCGACCGACAATCCTTGCGGGCGGGTTGCTCATCTTCCTTTATGCCATCTCTGACTTCGGCGCCCTTTCCCTCCTTCGCGTCCAAGTCCTGACCACCGAAATCTATCATCAACTCAACACACGCTTTGACCAAGCCGCCGCGGCACTGTTGTCGTGCCTTCTCGTCGTGATTGCGATGATCGTGCTGATTGGACAGCACCTCTTATTGGGCAAACGGGATTACACGACGGTGACTGGGAGTGCACGCGAACCGCAACCGCTTGATCTTGGCCCCTGGCGATGGCCCGCACTGACCTGGGTGCTGACGGTTCTGACCATTTCATTTTTTCTTCCGTTGGGATTGTTGTTCTATCAATCCGGTGTCGGTTCATTATTCGCTAAGGTGTTAGAGGCACAGTGGCATTTCGTGACCAATAGCGTGTGGATCGGCGCCTTGACCGCGACACTTGCCATCGCGATCGGAGCGATGGTGGCGTATATCTCTCAACGATCGGGGCCGTGGGCAGGGAGATCTCTTTCCAATATGACGCAGATTGGCTACGCGATCCCCGGGACCGTATTGGGCTTGAGTCTGATTCTTCTGTACAACACCTATGTCCCGTGGCTCTACGGATCTGTGGCCGTCATCGTCCTGGCGTATCTCATTCGGTTTCTCACCCAAGCGGTCCAGGGAAGCGAGGCCGCACTGACGAGCATGCATCGCAACCTTGAGGAAGCCGCGAGAAGTCTGGGAACCCGTGCCTTCGGGGTGGTGTCACGTGTCGTCGTTCCCATTACGAAGCCGGCGCTTCTGGCTGGGTGGGCATTAGTGTTTATCTCTGCGATGAAAGAACTAGATGCAACCCTGCTCTTACGCCCTGCGGGCTTCGACACGATCCCGGTCCGAATCTACATCCACACAGTCGAAGCCGATTATTCCACAGCAGCCGTCATGTCCATCTTGCTCATTGCGGCAACCGCGGTGCCGTGGCTTGCGATCTCGACGATGCGAGAGAGGCGTATCATTTAACCATGGCTGGTGCACCGCTCATTACACTCGATCGCGTTTCTCTCACCTATCCAGGCGCGACCGTCCCTGCAATCACGGATGTTTCATTTTCAGTCTGTGAAGGCGATTTGGTCGCAATCCTTGGTCCCAGTGGGTGTGGAAAAACCACTGTACTTCGCGTCATTGCGGGTTTCGAACGTCCGACGCAGGGGCGGGTGGTCATCGCTGGAAAATCAGTTGCCAGCGCCAACACATGGGTTGAGGCAGAACATCGTGGGGTCGGGATGGTTTTCCAGGATTACGCGCTATTTCCACATCTTACCGTGATCCAAAACGTAGAATTCGGACTGCGTGGGTCAACAAGAGACTCACGGCAAGAGAAGATGCGAGAGGTCCTTACCCTGGTTGGCCTGGAAGGCTTCGAGTCACACTACCCGAGTGCGCTCTCGGGTGGTCAACAGCAACGCGTTGCGCTGGCTCGCGCCCTTGCACCCCGACCCGCCGTATTGCTTTTGGACGAGCCATTTAGCAGTCTTGATCCCGATATGACAGAGCGCATGAGAGAAGAGCTGCTCGATATTCTTGAACGGACGGGCTCGACGAGCATCCTGGTTACGCATGATCATGAGGATGCACTCGACATGGCCGACAACGTCGCCGTCCTGAACGCGGGACAACTTGAGCAGTTTGATACGCCGGATGAGATCTACCATACTCCAACGACCGCATTCGTCGCTGATTTCGTCGGCCAGGCAGACTTCGTGCCGGGAGAGGTCAAGGAGGGGAAGGTGGTTACGGAAGTTGGCACATTCGAAAATGTGGGAACATTCAAAGATCACACACCAGTGGTGGTCATGATCAGACCAGACGATGTGAGTATCCGACCATGTGAAACAGCGCCCGCGCAAGTCCTCAGACGACATTTTCGAGGTTCAGAGAACTTATATCGGATTCTACTGCCCTCAGGACAATTGTTGTATAGCAGTGAGTCCTCGACAGTCATCTATCCGGTAGGGACCAATGTTGAGGTTCACGTCGAGGCTATCCACACCGTCGTGTTTCCTCGGGAAACCTAAGGCAGAAAATGGGCGAATCTCCTCTGACCAAGATCGGCCGCGTACTTGTCACCCCTCAAACGCCTACCAATCAAGAGAATGATCCCCTTGAGCGTATCAGTACGCTTATGGAATTAACGTGGTTTGCCGTCGCGATTTATTAAATCCACGAAATCTCTGTTACAGAACTGACCGCGGTCCCACACCCGTTTTGGGATTTATTCTCCAGCAGCAAGGGACAGGGTGGAAGAATCGCAATTTTTTATATCTTGTGCTTCGTCCTTCTGGCCCCAATCATGGGGCTCTTCGCCTATATTGCCATCAGGTTCGCCGTCACCATGGTGGAACAAGGTTTATTGAAAATCTTTCCGGCCCCATGGGTCACGGTCTTGCTTCCTCTCATTCTGCTTCTCGCGCTGGTGCCTGGGTTCTTACAGAAACATGAGATCAAGTTGTGGGTAATGTCCGCCTATACGCAGGCGAATGACGTCATTCTGGTCGCAGGTGGATTTAACCCTATCGTTAGAGTCAACGAGAATGGCATTGAGGGGGGAAAGTAAAATCAAAGAACACGGTAAGTATCTACGATGGGCGATGCTTGAGATACCCCTCTGGGCATGATCCCCATAAACCAATTTTTGAATCACGCGCGAGTCGTTCAATCCCGATGTACTCTGCCTTCTTGTCAGCAGGATACTTTCGGGGCACCCACGCATTGCCCCGACGAATGACTTCGGCATTGACATCTTTCCCGGCAATCTCTGCGTACACGAGAAGCCGACCACGGCGATCCGTTTTGTCGACGCTATCCCAGGTGATGACAATGTCTTCATCGAAAATCAACGCCCGTAAAAACTCAGCAGCCTCCAGCGCATAACACGACCCCCCATCTTCCCCCCCCCCCGCCGCATCAACAGCCATGAGATTCGCTTCGTAATTCCCTGATTTCCCACGCAGCGTCACGACAATGGTATCCCCATCAAACACCCAAACAACATGCGCAGTTTGACGCGTGAAGTCCACATCCGGCACCGAGCCATGACCCGACAAGACCACACTCATCATCATGAGAATGAAGATCCCAGTTGTTTTGTGCATTCTCCCTCTCTCTCCTAAGGTATAGTACTTTCGAGGGTATCAACCATGTCGGCGATCGTATCGAAACCAGATTGCCAGAAGGCCGCAGACCTTATATTAATCCCCATTGCCGTGAGAACCGTCTCAGGACTCTCTGACCCACCCGCCGTAAGCAAGCCTAGATAACGAGGCACAAACGTCCGGCCTTCCTTGGTATATCGCCGATGCAATGCGAGCGCCAAGAGGGTCCCAAAACTATAGGCGTAACAATAGAACGGAGTGTGATAGAAATGTGGAATGGCAAGCCACTCCCACTGAAAGTCGTCAGCAACCGCAACGTGTTTTCCAAACTGTTTTCGAAGGTCAGTCAGATAGGCGCCACAGAGATCCGTCGTCGTGGCGCCCTCTCCGATCATACGATGCGCCTGCATTTCAAACTGCGTAAAAAACGCCTGCCGAAGCACCGTCGCATAGAGATCATCAAGCTGCGAGACCAGCAACTGTTGTCTGACCGCCGTGTTTCGCTCTTTGCTTAGAAGGAAGTTCGCCAGTAGCTGTTCCCCGAACACCGAAGCGGTCTCGGCCAAGGGCAATGTCGAGTGGAAACTCAACACCGATTGATCCGCCGCCATCATGCCGTGAACGGCATGACCGAGTTCGTGTGCCAATGTCGCCACATCTCGGGGATCTCCACGAAAATTCAGCATCACATATGGGGTAAGGCCAGGAAGGACACTGTAACAGTAGGCTCCACCCATCTTCCCCTGCCGAGTCTCCGCGTCAATATGATTCTCTCGAAACACCTGCCCAGCACGGTCGGCAAGATCCGGTGAAAAGTTCTGATAGGCCGCCAAAACCATCTGTACCGCATCCTGGTAGCGATATCGCTTGGTGGTTTTCCGAAAGGGGGCATAAATATGAAAGCGGTTCATTTTTTTTATCCCACACAGCCGCGCTTTGATCGCAAAGTAGCGTTGAAAAATGTGGGTGTTCTTCCGACACGCCTTCAGGACCACATTCACCACGTCGTCCGGGAGGTCGTTGCTCATATTTCTCACCCCGATCGGCGAGCGGTGCTTCCGCAGAGATAACTGCTCGTTTTTCCAATCCATGACACGAGTTTTATACAACTCACCAAGCACAACGCTCTGACCTGAGAACACACGGAAGAGTTCTGTATACGCGCGCACTCGCAAGTCAGGATCGGCATGCCGCATGTAACTGGCCAATTCCTCCCGCGTCATCGACCTTTTTGTTTTGCCCTTCCCTATCCGAAGCTCGAACGTGAGTCCACTCGTCAGAACATCAAACACCGTGATGATCGCGTTCGATCCGGTGACGTTCTTGATGGTCACTATTTTCTCTTCAGCCTCAGAAAGCGTATGCGGCCGGAAGAGACGAATGTTCTCCAAACGATACCGATGCAGGCCGGCAGCCTTCAGGAGGTATTGTGCCTTCGGGTCCTCGACTGATTGCCACCAGAGATCGAAGAAGAGAATGCGATTGGAGATCTCCGCACCAAACTGCTCGACCTTCGCTTTAAAGGCTAATGCTTGCTGACTCCCGGTATCTTCAGAAAACCAGAGATAGCTGAAGGCTTCTAAGCGATGGACAAGACGTGCGATACGTTCGGCTCGTTGTAGCGCATCAAGAAAGGCCGTCAGGGGCCGTGATGACGTCAGACGGGTGCGTAACAACTCAAAGGCCTTCACCTCTCGCGTGATCGTCCGGCGGATGGTCTGATATTCCCGATCCGGCTGTCGAAGCAGATCCCTCAGATTCCATTTCGTTGTGAATGTTAGTTGTTGGGTAACCTTCCTCATGATTTGCCTTTGGACTTTATTCTGATGCGAACCGGAGTGCCATCAAAGCCCCATTCTTCACGGATACGGTTTTCAAGAAAACGAATATAGGTTGCCCCAAACGCCTTGGGATTTCCCGTGAAGAGAACGAAGGTCGGTGGTTTCACAGAAACCTGTGTCATGAATGAAGCCGTCGCACGTCGCCCTTTCGTCGCGGGAGGCGGAGTCTTCTCGATCAATTCCTGAAAAAACCGGTTCAAACGACCGGTGGAAACGCGCTGTGAATATTTTTCCATGACCTCATCAATCAACTTGAACACCAGTGGAGTCGTTTTCGGTTTCATCCCAGACCCAAACAGAAACGGAGCCCACTGGAGAAACGGCATCTGCCGATGTAGGTTTTGACGATAGGCCTTGCGCGCATCGGCTCCAGGTTCCTGAAGATCCCACTTATTAATCATGAGGATCATGGCTCGCCCCATGCGCAACGCGAGTCCAGCGATCTTGGTGTCTTGTTCAGTCGGACCCTCGATACTGTCAAGCACGAGGATCGCGATGTCCGCTCGTCCTAAACTTTTCAGAGCGCGAAGCACACTATACCGTTCGACTCCTCGATCAATGCTCCCGCGCCGCCGAATGCCCGCGGTGTCGATAAACCGATAGGACTTTTTGTAATACGTCACCAGAGTGTCGATGGAATCGCGGGTGGTTCCAGGAACATCGCTGACCACCATACGATCCTCACGCGCAATGGTATTGATCAGGGTCGATTTGCCAACGTTCGGCCGCCCGACGATGGCAATCTGTGGAATCCCGTCATCCGCGCCATCGAAATCTTCATCATGCTTGGTGATCAACGGGTATATATCTTCCAGAAGATCATCGACCCCCAGGCCATGCTCTGCCGAAACCGGGTAGAGAGTGTCGACTCCCAACGCACAGAAGTCGGCCACCAACGTCTCTTTCGCTGGAATATCAATCTTATTCACCGCAACGAAGATAGGTTTTGGGTTGCCTCGAACGAGGTTCATGATTTCACGATCAGTCGGCGTCAGCCCTGCTCGTCCATCCATCAAAAAAATAATCGCATCCGCCTCTGCAATCGCCAATTCCGATTGCCGTTTGACCAAACCCAACATACCTTCATTTTTAGTGGGCTCCAGTCCTCCTGTA
>JYMV01008197.1_pt1 | contig 14795 bp, 12 predicted proteins | sample 338911 | NCBI WGS metagenome assembly JYMV01 (sample SAMN03354496, study PRJNA234377) | hydrothermal vent metagenome | biome: Deep sea; feature: Hydrothermal plumes at the Eastern Lau Spreading Center, Western Pacific Ocean; material: Seawater | place: Tonga | collected 2009 | depth 2000 m m
AGAAAACACCAATAAACTGGGGATACTTCGAATCCCATAATCCGATGCAATGCTTGGATGGTGATCTATATTAACCTTGCCAATAATTGCTTTACCCTGGTATTCTGTTGCTACTTCATCTACAGTAGGACCAATTTGTCTGCAGGGTCCACACCATTCTGCCCAAAAATCAACCAGAACAGGCTTATCGGATTTAATTACCTCTGCATCAAAATTATCACTGGTGAACTCTTTTGTAAACTCTCCCATTTAATTGTACTCCTGTTGCTTCTTTTGTTAATTATCTAAATTTCTAATCATTTAATTTATTGCCCATTTTCGATTGATTCCGATTGCTTTTTCATTAAAAGAATTTATTTTCCCATTATTAATAAATAAATCAAAATGTATGCCTTTAGCCCTGTATTATATAAAACGCTTTTTAAGACAATTTTGAAGGAATCCGATGCAATTTCGGAGCTGACGCGCAACTGTAATTCTGCTAGGTAGTAGATAAGCCAGATACTTTAACTCAATAATAAATTAACCTTCGCGTAGCGGGGTATTTGGTCCATCCTTTTCACCCTCCCCTAGGTTATTAACATAAAGGAACATACAATGAAAATAAATAAGATAATCATAATCTCTCTGGCACTTTTTATCTGGACAGCATGTGATAACAGTAATTCAACCTCCTCCGATTCAGATCCAAACTCATCATGGATTTTTGTAGCTAATGAGGGAAATGCTTGCTTTTCTGAGTATGGTGATGACTGTAGCTTACCGGGAAATGGATCCATTTCCATGATTGATGATTTTGGCAATATCACTCAAATTAACAACTTAGGATATACAGTACAATCCGTTGAGGTCTATAAAGACCAATTATTTGTAATTGTAAATCAAGATAGCAAAATATTGATTTTTGATATTTCAAAAGATGGTATTACGACGCCTGGAATGGAAATTTCTACTGAAGAATCCAATCCTAGAGAAATGGTCATTATTAATGAAAAAGTCTATTTCACAAACTGGAATTCAAAAGATGTGAAGGTATTAAATTTGACTACCTATGCAATAGATTCATCAATTCCAATTGAAGGACTTCCTGAAGATATCATTACAGACGGGATTAATTTATGGGTAAGTATTCCCAATCTTGAACTCAATGATCCCAGTGATGGAACAAAAGTTGTAAAAATTAATCTAGAATTGGAGCAAATTGTGGATACCTATGAGGTAGGAAGAGGCCCACAATCCCTCACCCTTTTTAATGATGAGGTTTATGTTTCAAGGACATATTATAGTTCTGATTGGCTAGAAACTACCTTCGGAGTTTCTAAAATTGGAAATGTGATTAGTGAGGCTATATATGGCTTGGGATCGCCATGTGGTGGATCAATTATGACGTATGATAACAAAGTGTACCGTTCGTATGAAGGTGGAATAGCGCCAATCGATGAAAACTTAACAATTCAACCTTTAGAAAGAATTGGCAGTTTCGACCAATCCCAAGTTTATCATGTTGAAATAATTAATGATTATATCTATTTCACTTTAACGGATTATTCAACAATGAATGTGCTTAAACAGGTTGATAGTAATGGAACCGTGATAAGCAGCTATGATGTTGGCATCAATCCCGGGGACTTAGCTTATTGGAAATATTCTGAGTAGTAATTAAAATTAATTCCAGAACTGCCAGACAATCTCCAAATGACGGATTATTAGCTGTATTTCCAAACATATTGAATTTTACCCATCTGTAGGACACCTTAAATTGATTTACCAATAAGCCCATTTCTATATTTACCAAAAATGAAGAATAGGGATCCATTGATTGCAATGTGAATATAGCCGGTTCCATGGGGTCAATACCCATTCTACCTGAATGTTGAATAAAAGATGATTCCACTCCAATAAATGGTTGGTAACGGGCTTTTTTCCAATTAAACTTCTGCTTGATAATGGTGATGCCTACCCCTCGCCAGACATTAGGTGAAAATATTAAGCTGGTATTGGAGAACATATCAATTGGCTGTGGGGCAGAATTATCAGAACCTAAATTATATATTCCTGTTGTATGTCTTACATCTAACCATGATAAATTAATAATTGCTTTTCCTCTTAATCCTAGGTTAGACTTTTCCTCATGTTGTATATGGAATAATTCTAGCTTCCCCTCAATCTTTTTATTTTTATACCCTAACGCTAATGCGTCCGTTGAAAAAGGATTCACCTTTGTATCATAATCTTCAGTCTGGGTAAATACAACCTCATAATTCCGCTTTGCAGACAGATAGTAGTTATTCCATTTCCAATTAAGTGCGCCGATAGGTTGCAGAGAAGATTCATAGGCAGAAAGACCTGCCTGAATAGAGTAACCTTCCTTTTCGTACTCAATCAAAGATGAAATTATCTGAGAAGGCACATCAATTACCTCATTACCTTTTTCTGTGGAATGCATTTTATAATTATGCTGAAGGTGAACCCTGAAATCTCCCACAAACTGATAGCTACTATTCATCGTACCCCATACTGTAAGATAAGATATTTTGCTATCCCAACGATTGGTGTACGTAAATTGAAAAGCCTGCTCAGCTTCAATAGTTAATTTATCCCAACTATTGTCAATCCCCAACCCTCCATGAAATGATTCTACTTTCCGGCTCGTATTTGGAAGGTTCACAGGTAAATTTACATTTTCGGAGTGATAAAGAAAACTTACCCCGAGATTTGAATTATCTATTATTCTTTCAAAACTAAAAAGGTAATTTTGCAGTTCATCTTCACTATTTTGATATAATTGGGGTGGAGATCGCTTAAATCCCTGGAAGCTGAATAATCCACTATCAGATGATTCAATTTTCAAACCAATTCCCAAGTCACTATAATCGTAATCTCCTTTTCGATAATAAATTTGAGAAGTATTTTTTACACTGTCAGCCTGTGAACTTTTGGGGAGGAGTTTGGGGAGGAAATAACTGCCTAGGGGAATTCCTAAAGCTCCATCTAACATCACCTGATTAATTTTCCCGTCAGAAATAAATTCTGGATTCCGCTCATTCAGGTAATATGTATTTTCTCCTGTTTCATCTAATATAATGGGAATCCCATGTATATCAGGATATTGAAAATCAGAGATTATTATGCTTGAATCTAATTCCTGAGAGAGCAGGATATTGAGAAATAAAAAAGCACATAGATATGCTAATACTATGCGCCTCAAAACTTGGGAATGGGGTATATCCAACTATTCCTGAATAGTATCCGGTACCATAGGTAAGTATTTTCTAATCTGTTCATATCCAAAAAACATGAGGCCACTATAAAATACCGAACCGGCCAAAGTATTGCCAAAAAAGGGGATCCCTGCCGCATAACAGCTTATTAACCCTTCCACAGTCTTGGGGTAAAAACTACCAGAAGCCCATACTCCAAAATTGGTTACCAAAAAGAAAAGGAGCGAGCCGCCTAAGGTTGCTATTGCTCCATTTTTAAGGGTAACTCCACTATTTAAAAGAAAACCCATTGCTGTAATTATAATGAGGCTGCCATACACCCAAATCATAGTTCCATGAAAACCCAAAAATAAATCGGCTAACAGCATAGCAACCACTGGCAACATTAACGCCCATCTCTTATCTTTTAAATAGGCGCCCCCAAATAAACCCATGGCAATAATAGGAGTGAAATTAGGCGGGTGTGGCATGAGTCGGGTGAGTGCTGCGAAAATAATTATTGCTGGTATAATCAGTTTGTTCATGTTTATCTCTCTAATTTTTATTTATTAAATTTACTATTGTTATTCGTTTCTCTCATTGCAATAATTTTTCTTTTCTTATTTTTTATATAATTCAGATTTAAAGATTGATTGATATCCCGTCCAATCTGTGTTTGGATCTTTTTCAATGGCATCCTGCATTAAAGTAATTCTTCCATCCAACTGATCAATATAATGAACTATTAGGGCCTCTGGAAATTGAGGATAGGTGACTGACCCCTTTTCAGGAGACCCTTGGTGAGACAAAATAATATGTTCCAGTTTAATGAGCGTTGCTTGAGGTATATTTCCCAATTTTTTGGCTGTTTTCATAACAATATCACGACCTAACACGATATGCCCAATCAATTTACCTTCATCGGTGTGGCTTGGTATAAGATCATCATTAATACTTTTCACTTTGCCTATGTCGTGTAATATAATTCCAGCCAACACTAAATCGCGATTTAAACCAGGATAATGCCGCAATAAATCTGAAGCCATCTCTCCGGTTGTCACCAAATGTTTTAAAAATCCCCCCCGTACAGGATGATGATGATTTACGGAAGCTGGCATTGTCCGTAATTTTTCTGCATACACATTAATGATGGCAGAAACCAGCTCACGGAGAGGTTTTTTAATGGACTTAGATAATTTGGAGAGACGATTCCAGAGTTCATTAAGTGGTTCATCCACTGATTTGAGGAGTAGTTCAGGTGAAAATCCATATTTACCATATTGTTCAGAAGAAGCAAGATTGATTTGAGAAACAGTGAGTTGGTGTATTTCATTAAATTCACCCACTTTTCCCTTAACAGCAACCGGGTCTCCCCCATTGAATCGATCTTGAAAGTCATCCACTAAATCCCACATTTTAGATTGAATGATCCCTGTGGAATCAGATAAAACTAAATCAAGATACAGATCACCATTACGGGTATAGCGCAGGTGTTTCTCTTTGCAGAAATCAATAATTTGGGTCAGTTTCATGGGAGAAGTTTAGGGCTGAAATATGAAATTGGAAAATAGAAAGTTGAAAACCCGGGGGTGGGGTTTCGGGGTTAGGGAGTATTGGAAAAAAGGAATAATGGAGTACTGCCCCCTATCAATCAATAATCACTAATCATCATTCCCTATTTCCTATTTTCTGCTTCCTGCCTACTTTCCGGTACCGGGCAATTATCACATTTGGGGTCTTTTTCAGTTTGGGTAAACTGTTTTATCATTTGCCTCCCAACATAGATTAAAGCAATTAGACCCAGGAGAATGGCAATTATAAGCTGAATATCCATTAGGTAAAACCTAACATCTGTCCACCCTGATAGACCAGCAGTGAGCCAATATAGGCAAGCCCCGTCATATAGACGATCATGATGAGGGGCCATTTCCAGCTATTGGTTTCATTTTTCACAATGGCAAAAGTAGCCATGCACTGTGCCGCATAGACATAAAAGACCATAATGGACAGGGCAACCAAAGGGGTATATTTGGGTAAACCGGTTAAGGGATTAACCTCATTTTTCAACGCCTCTGTAATGCCCACAAAATCATCGCCTTCATCTTCTACATTATATAAGGTCGCCAAGGTACTTACCATAACTTCCCGAGCTGCAAAGGATGTTATGAGTCCCACTCCTATTTTCCAGTCAAAGCCAAGAGGTGCGATGACCGGCTCAATGGCATGACCAATTTTCCCCGCATAGCTATTTTGAATGGAAAACGATTCCTCATCAGAATCCGGTTTAGGGAAGGATGCTAAAAACCACAAGACTATGGATATTGCCATAATAATTTTTCCTGCATTTATTACAAATAATTTACCTCTGGTATATACCTGCCGAAAAAGTGAAACGGCTAAAGGCATACGATAGGGCGGCATTTCCATTACAAAGGAGCTCTTCCCCTTCCCTTCAATAAAGCGACTTATAATTGCTGCAATAACCATGGCAGTAACCGTGCCTAGAAAATACATGAGCACCATGGTTAAACCCTGGAGATTGAGAAATCCCAATATGGGTTTATTGGGAATGAAGGCTCCAATCATGAGGGTATAAACCGGTAATCTGGCAGAGCAGCTGATAAGGGGCAATACTATGATGGTGATCAAGCGCTCCTTCCAGCTGTCAATGGTTCGGGTAGCCATGATACCGGGAATAGCGCAGGCATAGCCACTCATAAGGGGTAAAACCGATTTACCGTGTAGTCCAATTTTATTCATGAGTTTATCCATCATAAATGCTACTCTTGCCATATAGCCCGTATCTTCTAAAATTGTCATGAAAAACATAAGGATTAAAATCTGCGGTAGAAAAATCAAAATCGCCCCCACTCCGGATATAATTCCTTCCACCAGTAAATCCCGTAGTATTCCCGGTGAAAATAATTGAACACAGTAATTACCCAAATAGCCCACTGCACTATCTATATACTGCATAGGGATAGTTGCCCAGGTAAAAATGGACTGAAAAATACCATAGAGGAGTGTAATAAAAATCAGTGGTCCCACCCATTTATGAGTTAAAATTTTATCTACCCTTTCGCTGCGGGATTGATTCTTTATTTCACTTTGATTGATAAGGGTATGATCCTTTAGGGCATTATCCAGCATTTCAAAGCGTAAAGTCGCTTCAAGGATGCGATGATTCAGTCCCAATTCATCAATTTCATGAGCAACATTATCTCGTAATAATGTGAGTGACTTAATTTCTGCGCCAGTTAGATTTTCACACTCACTGTACAACTCCAAAGCGGATTTACGGGTAATTATTCTCAGCGCCTGGACATTGGTTATATAATTATCATGGTTATTTTTATCATATAAGAATTCCGAAATGGGGCTTATTATTTTTTCAATTTCCTTTGGTATTTCCATCTGAATATGGGTGGATACTTCAATGTTTGCTTTTGTTATTACATTTAACAACTCTGATTGTAATTCATTTATTCCCCATTTCTCACGAGCTGACATAGGAACTACTGCGTGAACCCCCAGTATTTTTTGTAACTCTTTTGAATCAATATTTTGATTTTTATTTTTGACACGGTCCATCATATTCAGAGCAATGATGACGGGTATCCCCAGTTCCATCACTTGAGAGGTAAGATATAAATTTCTACTTAAATTGCCCGCATCTACAACTGAAATGATTGCAGCCGGTCTGTCAATTCCATTCAGCCATTTGAGTGTTTGCTGGGCAACAATTTTTTCATCCAGGGATTCAGGGGTTAGACTATAGGTTCCAGGCATATCCATTATTTGCACTGCGCAGGTATCTGTAAGTTGAGCATTTCCCCTTCTTTGCTCTACGGTAATTCCAGGATAATTTGAGACTTTCTGATTCATGCCGGTGAGCAGGTTGAAAATGGCAGTCTTTCCCGAATTGGGATTTCCCATTAGTGCAATAAGCGGCGTTTTGTTATCCATTATTAATACTGTATTTAGTTAAGTTTGTACATTCGATGGTGAATTAATCAGGTTAGGAAACATTAATCTGCATGGCATCTTTATATCGTAGAGCCACCTCATATCCACGAACTTTAATTTCTATGGGACCCTTAAAAGGTCCTTTTTTCATTAGACGAATTTCTACACCTGGTAATATCCCCATTTCAACCAAACGGGATTGGAGGGTCAAATCAGTATGAAAGGATATTATCTTTGCCGATTCACCCGGAAGAAGATGATGTAATTGTTTTATTGACATTCTTTACAAAGCCCAAATAATTGATGGATATGCTGCTGCAGTTTAAAATGGTGTTGTTTTGCGATTTCTTCCTGCATCTTTTCAATTTCATCATTAACAAATTCGATTATTTTACCACATTCATTGCAAATTATATGATCATGATGGGGACTGTCTATTTTAGTTTCATACCTAGCCCTGCCATCCCCCAGGTTTAACTTTCTTGCAAATCCATTCTGAACTAAAATATCTAAGGTGCGGTACACCGTTGCCCGGGATACGTGGGTTTTACGGCTTTTAATTGCCATATAAATATCTTCACTCTCACGATGCCCTTTATCCTTAATAATCTCTTCTAAAACAGCAATTCTTTGAGGAGTTACTTTCAATCCCTCCTTTTTCAGCACATCTTTAAAATCACTCAGTAGTTTTTCATTTGTCATGACATCATCCTATTTATAATTGAGTATCATTCTCATTTATAAATTACGATGATATATCACCCGTAAACCAATGAAATAATAGTGAGATATGTTTGAGAATTTGAAAGGTAGAATGTTCGATTATTGGAACATTGGATTCTTATTTCTTCCTAATTAAATCCTTTCGTGAGTTTTCGAGGTTTTCGTGTTAGTTTTAGAAAGAAGCTGTTTTCAGTGGAGACAGATTGGCGTACTTCGCGATGAGTTTTTTGCGCACATTTCCAGAGAAAATGATGGTTAGTTTTGCCGATTCTCCTTCTCCTTCAACATCCAATATTCTTCCATTCCCAAATAGTTTATGGGCAACCTGATCCCCTTTTTGTAGCTTAGATGAGCTTGAAGATGCAGATTGAAAAGACGGTTTCGGTGTAAAACTTTTTGAATATGCTGCTTGTTGCGGTCCTCCATTTACTTCAACCAGGTTTTCAGGAAGCTCACTAATAAAACGAGATTGAACAGCCGGCATGGGTGCGCCCCCAAACCTTCTACGGGCATTGGCATAACTGAGATATACTTTTTTCTTGGCACGAGTTACCGCTACATAAAAGAGTCTGCGCTCTTCTTCCAGCTCCTCCAATTCATAAGATTGGGGACCCAATGGAAATAATCCTTCCTCCAGTCCTGCAATCATCACTACTGGAAACTCCAGACCTTTGGCGCTGTGAATGGTCATGAGTGTTACGGCTTTATCGGACTTATTCCACCTGTCAATATCTGTGAGTAATGAAACTTCTTCAAGAAATTCCCGGAGACCACTTTCATCACGGTTATCTTGAAAATCAGTAATACTGTTCAACAACTCTTCCACATTCCCCCACCGCTCTAATGCCTCCTGAGTATTCTGATTTCCATAATAATTCTGCAGGTCAATGTCCAAAAGTAAATCACGGGTTATGTTTGCAGCATTCTGCTCTTTATACGAATTTCTAAATTTATGGATTAACTGGTTAAATTCATGGAGTGATTTCTTCTGTTTCGCACCGATAGATAATTTTCCCAAATCTTCCAATACCTGAAGGTAGGATAAATCGTTCTCCTTTGCAAGTGCATGTATTTTTTCAATAGTTGTCTTGCCAATACCCCGAACAGGAAAGTTTACAATTCTGTCAAAACTAACCCCATCTGTGGGATTTACAATTAACCGCAGATATGCTAAAACATCCTTCACCTCTTTCCGGGCATAGAATTTTATTCCGCCTATAATTTCGTATGGCACTCCTTCCCTGCGTAGTACATCTTCCACAACTCTACTTTGGGCATTGGTACGGTACAGAATTACCAAATCATCAAATCCAAAGCTGCCATGTACCGTTTCATCCCTGATAATTTTGAGAATTTTCCAGCTTTCATCCCGCTCATCGCGACATTCTATTAAAGAAAGCTTTTCACCCTGCTTATTATCGGTCCATAATTTCTTTTCAGCTCGAGCAGTATTTTTAGAAACTACTGCCCAGGCACATTCCAAAATGGTTTTAGTGGATCGATAATTTTGCTCCAATTTGATAATATGAGCTTCTCCAAATGTATCTGAAAAATTGAGGATATTATTTACATCTGCACCCCTCCAACTGTAAATGGACTGATCATCATCCCCCACAACACACACATCTCGATGCTCTCGTGAAAGTGCCTGAATAAACTCAAATTGAGGCTTATTGGTATCTTGATATTCATCTACCAAAACATATTGATATTTATTCTGGTAATAATCTAATCGCCCAGGGAATTCATTAAATAGCTCAATAGGCTTCAGCAGTAAATCATCAAAATCCAGCGCATTGTTTGATTTTAAAGCCTTTTGATACTGTGAATATATTTCGCTGGTCTTTTCATCTAAAAACCCTTCCACCGTGTTTGCAAATATTTCCGGGGAAATCATTTGATTCTTTGCCTTACTGATATGTGCCTGCATTGCCTTAGGGACGAATGACTTTTCATCCAAATTAAGATCTTTTATGACCGTTTTTACCAATGCTCGGCTGTCATCCTGATCATAAATAACAAAATCATTGCTATAGCCCAACAATTGAATTTCCCGGCGTAATATTCGGGCAGAAATAGAATGAAAGGTTCCTACACTCATGGATGAAACATCCATATTCAATAATTCCTGCACTCTTTGTTTCATTTCATCGGCAGCTTTATTGGTAAAGGTTACAGCCAGGATATTGTCTGGCGGCAGTCCAATTTCCTTGACTAAATAAGCAATTTTATGAGTGAGAACACGGGTCTTTCCACTTCCGGCTCCGGCAAATATGAGGATGGGGCCACCTGTAATTTCTACGGCTTTTCGTTGTTGGGGATTTAACTCTTCTAAATTCAAAGCTTCCTCTTTTTACGTCTATTTTGTTTTAATATCAATTTTGCCTGATTATGCTCCTCATTGGAATTACTGAATATATGTCTTCCTTCTCCATCCGCAACAAAATATAAATAGGATGTCTGGCTGGGATGTGCAGCAGCATACAGCGCTGAATACCCCGGATTATTAATGGGTCCCGGCGGCAGGCCTTTATATTTATAGGTATTATAGGGATCATCCACCTTTAAATGTTTATTGTATAATCTCCGTGGTTTTCCCGGAAGAATATATTGAATGGTAGGGTCTGCCTGAAGCAACATCCCTTTTTTAAGCCGATTATTATATACCGAAGAAATAGTGGGCATTTCATCTACAAACATGGCTTCACCCTGAATAATGGAAGCAAGTGTAGTTATTTCACGTTTATTAAGATGTACTGATGGCGCTGATTCCTTTATTCGCTGCATATTATGATTAAATTGATTTACCATAATGCGAATAATATTTTCCTCAGTATAAGTTCTTAGTAGAATATAGGTGTCTGGTGCCAAAAATCCTTCTAAAGAGGGAGCATCAATTCCCAATGAGTGAATAAAATTATAATCTTTACACAGTCGTAAAAATTCATAGGTATCTATTTTGAGTTCCTTATTTAATGCTTCTGCATATCTTTCCATTGGCCAACCTTCAATGAGTGTAATTTTTACCCTGTCGGAAGATTGGGAAGTTATCATTTTTACCAATTGTCCTATGGATGAAATACCTTTCACATTATACCGTCCGGGAATTATGTGCTTGTTTTTCATGGTGAGTGTGAGAGCAAGTTTAAAAATAGATTCATTTTGCAGACAGGAACTTTCCCTCAGTAAGGCAGCTACTGACTGAGCCGAAGCTCCTTTTGGGATGGAGATGAGGTCGCTTGGTTCTCGACAATCGATTTCCCAACCAAGTATAATGGAGTAGAACAATAATGCCCCAATTACAATCAGCAGGGTAATACCCCCACCTACCTTAATTTTATAATCAATTTCAAATTTAGCATCAGCCATATAGGGAAAAATTACCGGCCTGTATTCAAAACTTCCAATTAATTAGAAATATTTTATTTTTCCGTGAATAATTGTTGTTTGGTTTTTTTACAAGACTTTAATTTTATACGCTTTGAAACAATGGAATCAAGATAATAAGACATTATTTCATTCCTGGTCTTTTGGTAAAATTAATTACCAGCTTTTTGGAATCGGTTTGTTCATTATAATTGCAGGCTACATTATTATGGCTACTGGAGAGACTGAAAGTTATCAGTCAGTGAAACTGGCCCCCATCATTTTAATATTGGGGTACTGTGTATTTATTCCAGCTGCTATTTTAGTAAAACCGAAAAACAAAGCATGACCTTTAGAATTGTGAATTATTAACGATTAAAATTGGGGTGGTAGTTCAACTGGTTAGAGCACCGGCCTGTCACGCCGGAAGTTGCGAGTTCGAGTCTCGTCCACCCCGCACCCTAAAGCCTCTGTTTATTCAGGGGCTTTTTTATTAGTAAGAAGCAACCTAAAATGGATTGATCAGAGTAAGTCTCAGATATGTTTCAGGTTCTAATCCATCCTGCCAGTCATTAATAGGCTGTGCCTGCCCACAAGCAATAACCATTCCCATGATAGCAGCACGGATTTCATATCCACCTGTAATGATCCAGCCTTCTAATTTTGTCCCCACATTCCAGGTGTTAGCAATATCCGAAATAATGGCCGCAGATATCTTCTGTGAGCCAAGTCGATATTCCAAAGTGCTGAATATAAGCCTATCACCCCAGCGTGAACCACGCCAACCGCGAGGATTCATAACCTCATCTTCCTCCAATAAATTATAAGTTGGGAAATAGATGGGTACATCTTCAGTTAATGCCAGCATATTCTGAATGGGAGGGGTTCCCTCCATAATAATTGTTTTGATTCGGCCATAAAATACATTTCCGCCTAAAGAATAATTAATAAATGCATCAGCCGTAATGCGGGTATAATCTACTTCTCCCAGAATACTGCTATTGGCATGATTCATTGAAAGTGCCATGCCATACCCCTGTTTTGGCAGCATCTGGTTAAATTTATGAGATCGACGATTCAGCCAACTGTATTTCAATGTAAAAACACCTTCTTTTACAGATTCAGGGTAGATATTATTAAGCAGATCTTCTGATAAAATAAAATCAAGTTTATTGTTCGTCTGTTCATAAAGCTGTACCTGTCTATCATTATAGGCAGTCTTAATTTGAAATTGATGCTCCGAAGACATATGCTCACCTCTATTCCAAGGGATATTGGTATAAAGTGTAACACCACTGATTTCTTCAATTAATGCATAGCGAGAGTTGTCATAGGGTCTCATAGTAAAATCCATTAGAGATGATAAGGTTAGACCAAAGCCCGGACCTATCATGGCATTATAGTAATCTAGTAGAAAACGATGTTTATTATCTCCCGTATAATCCAAGACTCCTATACCTGTAAAAAGATGCCTTGCCATGGCATCAGTCCATATTGAAATTATTAATAATTCTTTATCAGTAGGGATAGGTATGGTAATCAAATGCTTGAATTTTCTGGTGAACCTATAAGGCTTCGTACTTATAATTTCAAATGGTTTTTTTGGGTCCACATTTTTCAGTAGATAGGTAGGTTCTGTTGTACGCCAGCGGGTATATTTGTCCCGCATGGACAAAGCCTGTGTGGTAATATCACGGTGCGGGTTAACTTTTACCACTCGTACTGTATCTACATCTTTGAGCGTTGTTGACATAATGGTTGTATCTTTAGGTGTCCATTGCCATGACCAGATGGCCTCTCCTACATCAGAAACTTGTTTAGACTCTCCTGTTAAAAGAGATAAAGTATGGAGATTGGGCGTAGAACCTGAATGGGATGTATAGGTTATAAAATCACTCCCCGGATGCCAGATAGGATTATAGTCCACAGCCGGATCATTAGTTATACGCCTGATATTCCCTGAAGAAATTTCCAGGAGGTAAAGGTCCATGTTGGCATCTTTATCCGCCATGGCAAATACAACTTGGGTTCCATCTGGGGCATAGGATGGGCATAGGATCTGTGTTTCATAATCATAGCTGGTTATCTTTTCAATATCCGATCCATCGTTATTCATAGTATACATATTGGCAACACTGTTTTCATGGGAAACAAAGATGATTTTTTCACCGTCCGGTGAAAATGCTGGATGAATGGCACGCATAGACTGGGTCAACCATTTAGTTTTGTTAGTCTCACTATCCCATATTTTTACATCATATACCATGGACTGATTCTCATCAAAATGATATTTGGTATATACCAGTTTCTCACTGTTAGGAGACCAGCTCATATATTCACCGGTGTAATGAAAATATCCATAGTCAATCTCTTTTTTATCCCATAGTACCTTGAGTTTTTTTTCCTTTTTTTCTTCTTTTTCTTCATCCCCAATAAGTTTTGTAAAAAAATCAAACTTAGTTTTTTCATCTTCTTTTAGCTGCTTTTCCAATCTTTCCCGCTCTTTTGCCGTATCCCGAACAGCTATAATGAGGGAGCGGTCCCACTGATTTTTATCATCCTTCCCTAAAAGTGCAATTTTAGAACTATCACTTGAAAATGCGAATGAGTCCAGTTTCTTAATAGGCAGGGAAACTACCTCTCCTATTTCATCTAGGGGTTCTTTCTGGGACCTGTAGCCATAATAATAAGTATTCATATGCCTGCGCCAGTCTTCATTAAACTGTTTTACTTCCACACCTGTATGTTTTTTAAATGCTTTTTCAAACTTAAATAGACCGAGTTTATCTCGCTCACTAAATGTACTTACAATTGTAGAATCCCCAAAACGGTCTGACCAGTAAAGCAGTTTAGAATATCCATCATGATGGGCATCCATTTTATCCATATTATTTTTTAGCACATGATATTTATGACTAATATCTGCCCGGTGAGGACGCCAGCGCTCTGTTTCATATTCTGCTAATCCTTCCCACACCCAGCCAGGAGTATCAGAATAAAGTGACTCCCACGGTTGAGGTAACCATGTATCTATCTTATGGGAAAAGACAATATGTTGCAGCTCATGTGCAACCACCTGATACAGCCATTTTTCATCCTCCAGCCAGATAGCTGCTTCATTTTGATCCACCCAGATAAAAGTGGTATAGGTGTGCATGGCAAATCCATTCATAATTTCATCTTCTGTGGTGAAAATAATGTCAATTATAGGGATATCATCCAGACCCATCTGTTGAAGCAGGGTTGGTCGGACCTGTTCAGAAATAGAGGCGCCTTCTTTGGCAATGTCTTCAATACCCTGATGAAAATGAACCCGGAAATGTTCTGTTTCCATGGTAGTCCAATTAAGTTCCGGATGAGTTCTGCCGGAAAACTGCCAGGTAAAACCCCAGCCAAAAGATAAATATATAATTATTGTATATATAGTTTTCATGTATAACTCCTACAAAGAATTAGAGGCGGAAATTTACAAACATGCATCATGATGAGCATTGGATTATTTACTACCGATATAAATGCAAATTGGGTTAGGAAGGAAAA
>JYMV01049338.1_pt1 | contig 14794 bp, 12 predicted proteins | sample 338911 | NCBI WGS metagenome assembly JYMV01 (sample SAMN03354496, study PRJNA234377) | hydrothermal vent metagenome | biome: Deep sea; feature: Hydrothermal plumes at the Eastern Lau Spreading Center, Western Pacific Ocean; material: Seawater | place: Tonga | collected 2009 | depth 2000 m m
TTATATTTATCAGGCTGATATGGCGTTGGGAACCGGGCACTTTCGAACTAACGTGCAAAAGGGTCTCGATCTTATTAGTGGTTTACAGGGACACACCTCTGGTATGGGAGTTCCTTATTTTGTGATCGATGCACCAGGTGGAGGCGGGAAAGTTCGTTTACTGCCAAATACAGTTATGGAGCACAATGAAAAAGAAGTCATCATTAAAAATTATGAAGGGAAAACATTCCGTTATCCGCAACCTGCCAATCAATCCCATAAAAGTAAGACGTTAGCTAACGAAGAACTTCCCATTGCTGATCCTTGTGAGATCTCAGCCTGAATAGCCTTCCCTGACAGATTTCATCTGCTATACTATATTCAAAATAAACATAAGATTTGTCGTGGCGCGATATGCTTCAGTGTAGATGTGGCGAATGGCTTTGATGCTAAGTATAGGATTTAAAGTGATCAGATAAAGTCGATACGGCATTCGGGAAAATAATTTTTAATAGAGGTAGCAAGGGTTGCCAGTGTTTGGTTTTCTTGTAAAAATTACAACTTGATCCACGGTTGTTACGAAAGAAATAAAACAATTATCTGCTTTCAGTATGGGAAATCTTTTGATGAGGCTTTTGGAAGGAGTTAAAGAATATTATTAAGTAATTAAGGATATTTCTCTAGATTAAAAAGGCTTGTTTTTATGCAGAAGGTAAAAAGCGCCATAAAAAAAAATATAATCGCCGGACTTTTGGTAACGGTTCCTGTTGCACTCACCTATATTATTCTCGAATTTGTGATTACGCGTATAGATGAGATGATGGTTCCAGTAGTTTCTAAGATAATAGGCGAGAAGGCTATGGAAAATTTTAACGAATATTTTGTTCCCGGGATGGGTTTTTTGCTCCTCATTTTGATTATTTTTTTTATAGGCTTGATTGCGACTAACATTTTTGGCAAGAAGATATTCAAGCTTGGTGAATTAGTGCTACAGAAAATCCCGCTCGTTCGGGTTATATATATTACTATTAAAAAAGTGGTAGACACGATTTCTCAGTCCCAAACACCTACGTTTGAAAAAATGGCATTGATTACGTACCCGCGTTCACCTCTGAAAACTGTGGGAATTGTAGCCTGTAACACACCAGACATGGTTTTTAAAATGGTTGGGAAACGGTCAGTTAATGTGTTTGTGCCTACATCTCCCAACCCGACAACTGGGTTTGTCATTGCCGTTCCGATAGAGGATGTCAATTTTCTTGAAATGACAGTTGAAGAGGGATTGAAGATGATAATTTCGTTCGGAGTTGTCGCACCAAAATAATATTTGGTTTGGATAAAAGTTTATTTTAAGGCTGTTTTTTAGGGGTTGTCGTTTTTCCCGCAAGTTTTTCGGTGATCGCTTTAGCAACCTTCACATCCAGTTGACTGAGTACCTGTCCAGCGATTTTGCTTTTCATTCCGGAAATAAGTCGCAAGGCAAGGTCTTCATCAATGGCTGCTATCAAGTTGGCAGCTTCAGCTGGCTTCATGGTTGAGTATACCTTGATCAGTGAGTCAACATTTTTCTTGATAAGGCTTTCTTTCATTCCGAACTGTTCCTTGCTTTCCTTTAAAGCTTGTTCGATTTTTTCTAGATTTTTTTGAATATTTTCTTCTAGGGTTTTTAGCTGCTGTTCCTTGGAAACTAGTTCTTTTTCCCGGGTTTCAAGTTCTTTTTTTTTCTTCTCGATCATTTCCATCATACGAAATGTTTCTGGACTGATAGAGGTATTTTGTTTTGGAAGTTTGATTTTTTCGGGGGTTTTTTCTTTACCTTCTTTTGGTGGGTCACCTTTTTTATCTTCGGTACTTTGGTCGTCTTCAGCCTCCTTTTTTGGTTCTTCTGGTTGCGCTTCTTCTTTTTGTTCCTCTTCTTGGGCGAATGCCAGATTTCCTCTAACCGTATATACATTATTAGAGATTTTAGAGTTCAGGAATATACCTAATAAATGGAGAAACAAGGCGGAGAATACTATTAATTTAAGTGGTCGGTTCATGAGTTTAAATGCCAGTAGTTAGAAGCAATTTCATCCATTGTTTCCGTCTCTATTTTCGCCATTTTTTTTTTATGCTGCTTTAAATCGCGTTCTTTGAGAATTTCCATCGTGCGTCTTTTTCGACTTGCCTCAACCAATTCTTCTCGCTTAGCTTCGGCCCGTGTATTTATTTCTGAAATTATTTTTTTTTGGCGGTTATTCTGTAAGTAGTTACCTTTAAAAAACATATCATAAAGAAAGTGAGTATCAATAGTTGTGTCTTGAGTCATACGTTGATTAACCTGATTAATTTTATTTTCCCGGGTGTTCTTTAAAAAATCTTGCCGATTTTGTTGAGTTTGCTTATGCGTAAGAATAACACCTAGCTCTTTTTGCAAAAGATTTTCTTTATTTTTGTGTATTTGTAAAAGAGCTTCAAACCGGAATCTCATATTCTTAACTCTCCACGATTTCTTTTAATGCGTTCAGGCATTCTCCCATGGTAACGGTTTCCATAATTCCTTGCTGGAGGTACGCATTGATACGATCTATCTTATTAATGGCGATGTCCCACTTTGGATTACTTCCTTTGGTATAGGCTCCAATATTAATAAGATCCTTTGCTTCATTATAGGTAGCTAGGAAATCTTTCATCTTCATAGACAGATCGTAATGTTCTTTAGAAATCACATCTATCATCAGGCGGCTTACACTCGAAAGAACATCGATAGCTGGATAGTGATTATGCGCGGCTAATTCTCGATCCAATACGATATGTCCATCTAGTACAGCTCTGACAGAGTCGGAGACAGGTTCATTAATATCATCACCTTCAACTAAAACGGTATAGAGCCCAGTGATCGTTCCACTCCCTTCACTGGTCCCAGCGCGTTCTAGAAGTTTGGGAATGAGTGAAAATGTGGAGGGAGGATAGCCTTTCGTAGTAGGGGGTTCTCCAACCGACAGACCAATTTCTCTTTGCGCTAGTGCAAACCGAGTGATTGAATCCATCATTAGAAGGACATCTTTTCCTTGATCACGGAAATACTCTGCAATTGTTGTGGCTATGAAAGCTCCTCGTAGACGAACGAGGGGAGGTTGATCTGATGCGGCGGCAATTACTATCGAGCGTTTCAATCCTTCAGGGCCGAGGTTTTCATCGATAAACTCCTTGACTTCCCTTCCGCGCTCTCCAATAAGGGCAATCACATTAATTTCGGCTTCTGTATTACGAGCGATCATCCCTAATAAAACTGATTTACCCAAACCAGTTCCCGCCATAATACCTATTCGCTGTCCTTTAGCGCAGGTTAGAAGTCCGTTGATAGATCTCACCCCTACATCGAGTGACTGGTTGACTCGCGTCCGACTAAGAGGATTTATAGGTGTTCCCATGATAGGGTACTCTGTTCCTAAAGGTATCGGTCCTTTGCCATCAATAGGTTTTCCATTTCCGTCCAAAACCCGTCCAATCATTTCCGAACTTACACCGAAAGATGGTTGTTCTTCGGTTGCTTCAATAGGACAACCTGGTTCTATCCCATCAATATTGCCAAGCGGCATGAGTAATGTTTGGTTATTACGAAACCCAACGACTTGCGCAAGTATGTGAGGCCTAATTCTAGATTTAATAGTGCATATACTACCGATCGCAACACCAGGGCCGTCAGATTCAATCATCAGCCCAATAATTCGACTGATCTTACCGATTTTCTTTACAAAAGGATTAGTTCCTATAAAGGAGCTATATTTTTTAATGTCTATGGTTTCTTGCATGATTGAGATGCATTAAAAAATGAAAAAAGTTACTCTTCTTTTTCAGGGGTATCTTTTGTTGGTTTTTCCGAAGTAGGAGTTTCGCTACTAGCCGGTTCGTCGCTTGCCATAGTGTCAGTTTCTGAAGTAGGAGTTTCGCTACTAGCCGATTCGTCGCTTCCGGTTCGTCGCTTGCCATAGTGTCAGTTTCTGAAGTAGGAGTTTCGCTACTAGCCGATTCGTCGCTTGCCAGAGTGTCAGTTTCTGAACTCTCCGCAGACAGAGGTCCAGAACCGGAGTTGACAACAGGTACTGCCGGGGCAAGGTTTAAAATTTTGTCAATTTGGCTTTCGAGTTGATCGACTTTCGCATCAATCGTTCCAAAGTTCGTTTCAATTACACATCCGCCCTTTTCAATCCCGGGGTGCTCTTCAAAGGTAATGTTTTTGATCTCACTAAATAGATTCTTCAATTCAGGAGAGAATGCCTCCGCATGTGCTTTATCTGATGGATGAATGCGGATAGTCATGTTTTCTTTGTCTATCACAGAATTGATAGCCAGAAGAATCATTTGTTTAACACTGGCCTCGTTAGTGTTGATTTCATGTTGGAGGATTTTTTTTGTCAGTCCGGTGATCATTTCAATCATTTCTTTTTCTACTTTTGGGTACATCATCGTCCGGAATTCGCTTAACTCCCGGATTAGAGAATTTATTGTTTGCAAAAGAGGGATAAATTCTTCTTTTGCAGAATTCTCACCTTTCTGATATGCCGTCTGAAATCCCTCTTCGTATCCGGTTTTGTGTCCTTCCTTGTAGGCATTTTCCTTGATTTCAATGGCTAATGATTTTGCTTTGGCAACTGCGTCCCCAATTAATTCCTTGACTCCTTGCTTGGCCTTATTGATGTTGTCTGCGTCAAAATTTCTTGTATTTTCTGAGTCGAAGGAAAAGCTCCGGTCTCGGTTTGATCCGGTACCCAAGAATTCACTTAACTCAAAGAGACGAGTTTCATCTTTGTCTTTTTCCTCAGAACTATCTAAGTCAGTAAATGTGGATGAAGGTTTAAATTGTCTAGACAAGTTCCTCTCCTGCTCCTCCAACTTGAATTTTCCCTTCTCCTTCTAGTTTTTTGCAGACTTCGATGATTTTTTTCTGCTCTTTTTCAACATCGGCAAGTTTGGTGGGGGGAAGGTTTTCCAGGTCATCTTTCAGCATATCAGAAGCACGTTCTGACATATTGAAGAAAAGTTTTTCTTTGAGCTCGTCACTTGCCGTTTTAAGAGCTAGCGGCAGACCTGCTTGGTCAATTTCTTTCAAAATCAGCTGAATGCCCGGATCATCAATCTTATTGATATCTTCAAAGACAAACCGGAGATCATTAATTTGCTGTGCCAATTCAGGGTCGGATTCTTCCAGTTCGGCCATAATTCCCGCTTCGACATCTTTATCCATAGTCCCGATAATCTGGGCTGTTAATGCTACTCCACCAAGCCTGCTTCCAGATGTGGCTCCTTGTTGTCTCAGTTCTCCTTGCAGAGCAACATCTAGTTCTCGGATTACGTTAGGTGACACACGCTCTAGCGTCGCCAATCGAAGTATGATCTCCGATCGTTTCTCTTCAGGGATTTCTGCAATGACTTGGCCAACAATATTCTCGTCAATATGAGCTAAAACAATTGCAGCTGTCTGAGGATGTTCATTCAGTAAAAATTCAGCGATATTTTTTGGCTCCAGCATGCGGAGTGTTTCTAGCCCACCACTAAGATCCTCTCCTGGTGTTGATATATTGTTAAGTATTTCCGTTGCCTTGGCGGGATCCATTGCTTTCATTAATGAGGCTTTAAGAAAATCCGCTCCAGATATGCCAATGCCACCGATTCCTGTTCTCGTAGCCATGTAGAATTCTTTAGTGACCTGATCCATGCTTTCTTGGTCAACGTCGCCTAATGCTGTCATATAATTACCAATCGCCTGAATTTCACGTTCTTCCATATTAGCCATCACGTTACCGGCATTATCTTCGCCTATTGACATCAGTAAAATAGCCGCTTTTTCCGGACCTGAAAGTTTATTTTTTGTTGCCATGCCATCTCCTCTGGATGGGAATTAAAATCTAACCTTATTCGGTCATAGCCTTTTCACGCAGCCATTTTCGAACAACTCCAGCTGTATACTTAGGATCTTTTTCTATAAATTCGGTAACGGACTTTCTCATTTCAGCGGAATTCAATAATGTTTCTTCAAGACGTTTCATTTCTTCTTCTTCTGCTAATTGAGCTGCGCTCTTGCCTTCTTCCGTGACCTCTTCAGCTACTTCTTCTTTATCTTCAACTGATGTTGTTATCCAAGTGATCATGGGTTTAATTGCCCGTGTGTAGAACAGTATCACAAAGATAAGGCCTAGGATATATTTCCCAACCTGGAAGGCAAGATCAATATTTTTCTCTCGCTCGAGATCTTGTAATCGTTGGAATTCGACGCTGCGATCGAATTGAATATTTTCCACTTTGATTTGATCGCCACGTTCCTGGTTATACCCAACGGCGGATTGCACAATTTGTGTATACTTATCCATTTCTTCTTGAGTTCTTGCTTGATATTCTTCGTCTCCAGCGTCATTCTCTGCCATTATTCCATTAATCATTACCGCTACAGAGAGTTTTTTGACAGTACCGGTTGGTTTTGAAACTACACGGGTAATTTTATTAATTTCGTAGTTGGTAACTTGGTTATTTTTATCTCTTTTGGAAGGTTGACCTGAAGTTCCAGCTCCACCCTCATTTTGACCAGCAGGTAACTGGGCTTGAACACCTATAACACCACCAGTTGGGGTGGCGCCGACCGTTGACTCTGAAGTCGTTTGTTGACTACGGATAACTGCTGAATCAGGGTCATAAACTTCTTCTGTATGGTCGTTTTTCTCGAAATCCAAATCCGCGGTTACTCGGGCAATAACCATTCCCTGCCCTAGAGCGTCTTCAAGCATGGCTAAGATGTTTTTTTCAAGTTCTTGTTCGACTCGGCGTTTATGTTGATAGTTGGAAGATGAACGAGCAGCGCCAGCGTTCGTTTCTTGAGATCCGCTAAGTAAGTTTCCTTTTACATCGACAACAACTACATTGTCCGCCGTGATCCCTTCAACACTAGCAGAAACTAGGTGGACAATTGCTTGCACCTGGCTTTCGTTAAGGAATTTTCCAGCCTTGGTTTTAATAGTGACAGATGCTTTCCCTTTGGGTTTTTTTCTTATGAATAAAGTTTGTTTTGGAATAACTAAGTGTACACGCGCATGATCAACTGCATCTAATGTTTTAATAGTTCTAGAAAGTTCTCCCTGAAGAGCACGTTGGAAATTTAATTTTTGAATAAAATCAGTCATTCCCAATGACGTTTTATCGAATATTTCGAGTCCAACTTCACTTCCTTCGGGGAGGCCTTCACTAGCCATTTTTAACCGAACCTCATGGACTTGGTTTGCTGGGACACGAATGGTTTTTCCCTGGTTGGACAACTCGTAAGGAATTTTTTGAGATTTTAAATTATCAACAATGGCTGAGGCGTCCTGTTCGCTGAGGTTTGCATACAGTAACTGAAGATCAGGTGTTTTAATCCAAAATGACATCGCAAGAATAGAGCCGATAGTTACTGTTGCAAGAACGAGGGCGGCTACTTTTTGTCCCTGAGATAGAGTCGCAAAGCGTTCGCTGAGTTGGCTAAAAAACCTCTGAATTAGATTCATGGTATTTTTTTGTTAAAGATTTTTAAATTGTTTTATCTTCCAAGTTCGATTGCTCGTTGAGCCATTGATTTAGCAGCGTTCATGGCAGTGACATTTGCTTCGAATCCTCTGGTGCTTGCCACGAGATTTACCATTTCCGTCATTAGGTCTACGTTAGGCATAGCGACATAACCTGTTTCATTGGCATCGGGGTGGTTTGGGTTAAATACCAGCCGTGGTTCACTTTGGTCTTCGATGATTTCTGTAATCATCGACTGCAAAACATTTTCTCCCAGTTCGGATTTTAATATTTCGTTAAAATTGTCTTCAAATGGCAACGCAGTAACAACGAGTTCTTTTCGCCGGTAGGGGCCTCCTTCTGGCGTCCGGGTGGTCTCAATGTTGGCGAGATTACTAGAAATCGTTTCCATAAGTTTGCGCTGAACGTTCAATCCAGATGAACTTATTTTCATTGATGTTAAAAAATCCATTGCCTTTTGCCTTCCAAATAGATGATTAATTTGTGCTCCTAGTAGAAGCATTACCCTGTGTATACGTTTAGTAAAGCAATAACCATACCAAATAGGGCACTATCTAGTTTTGTTTCTTTTTTCTCTAGATAGGTTAGCCCTTATAATTTAAAAGGTTATGAGGATTGTGCGGCTGGGCTATTTCCTGGAATGGGACCAAGTAGGGGGGCTGAGGGCAAATCATGTCATTTCTTTGACAAATCAAGAAAAATATAGCTTTATTCAGTTTTCTACTGGGTTTTTGTAAGAGGCTAGTTTGTTGCGAAGAGTGCGTATGCTAATGCCCAAGCTATCGGCGGCTTTTGTTTTGTTCCCATTGACTTCTTCCAGAGTTTGGGCAATGAGTTCTTTTTCCATATCGTATATCGTCCCTCTAAATTTGGCGAGAGGTCGGGTTTTCTCGATCTGTATTTCTTCTTCATCAAAGAATAGGTGAGATGGAAGCAATGTGTTTTCTTGGCATATGAGAGTTGCTCGTTCGATTATATTTTCAAGTTCTCGCACATTGCCGGGCCATCTGTATTTTTTAAGCAATTCGACAGTTTCGTTAGCTATATTGGAGATGTTTTTATTCAGGCCTTTGGAGTGTTTTTCGATAAAATGCTCGGCTAGTGTCTGGATATCATCAACTCTATCTCTTAAGGGAATTAGTTTCAAAGGAATGACATTTAACCGGTAATATAAATCTTCCCGAAACTGATTTTCTCGGATACGCTTTTTGATGTCTCGGTTTGTTGTAGCGACAACACGGACATCAACCGGAATGGATGTGCGCCCGCCAACCTTGTCTATTTCATGTTCCTGTAAAACACGTAATAGTTTAGCTTGAAGCGGCAGACTCATTTCTGTTACCTCATCAAGTAATAACGTCCCTTTATTAGCTAGTTCAAATTTTCCATCTTTGCGATCTATCGCTCCAGTAAAAGCTCCTTTTTCGTGCCCAAACAATTCGGTTTCAAGAAGACCTTCGGGCAGGGCAGCGCAGTTAACTGCCATGAATGGTTTTTGTGCGCGTGGGCTCATCTGGTGAATATGGCGAGCAAACATTTCCTTGCCAGTTCCAGTATCGCCCATAATAAGAACGGTTGACTTGCTGTAGGAGATGTTTTCAACAAACTTAATAAGTTCAAGCATCTGTTTGTTTTGAGTTACTATTCGTCGCTCTCGACCAGAAGGACTGCTCATTTCGGGTGTAAGGCGAACGAATTCATTTTTCGGTGAATTCTTGTTCAGAAAAGCTCTATTTACGGTAGCTACAAGAATTTCTGCAGAAAATGGCTTGAGAAGGTAATCAAAGGCACCTGCCTTAATGGTTTCGACTGCATTGTCAATGTCTCCATAAGCCGTCATCATGATGGCTACTGTTTTCGGCGATTTTTTTTTCAGCGCTTTTAACAACTCGACACCGTTCATTTTAGGCATTTTTACGTCGGTTAATACCAGGTCGAAGGAATCCTCATTTAATTTTTCCAAAGCCTGCTTTCCATTTTCGGCTAAGGTAATATGGTGACCTTCCCTTTTAAGCGTGGTTTCAAGGGCTATTCTCATCTCGATTTCATCATCGACGACCAAAATATTTTTAAAAGAATTATTTTTTGTCAAGTTCGTAGTCCCAGTATGGAATTTTAAGAATGAACCGGGCGCCTTTTCCTTCCTCACTTTCCACATCAATCGTTCCTTGGTGGGCTTTAATGATGTTATGGCAAATTGACAGGCCGAGACCAGTTCCATGATCTTTTGTTGTAAAAAAAGGGTTAAAAACGTTAGCTAGGTTTTCTTCCGAAACTCCACCACCCTGATCAGCAACAGTTATCTTTATAAATTGGCGGCAATAGTCAGATTGATCAGATGGTTGTTCAAGTTGGGAGCTTTTTTGTGTTGTGATTTTTAGATCGCCGCCTTCAGGCATAGCCTGAATAGCATTTCTAATTAGATTAATAAAAACTTGCTTAAGAAGGTGGGAGTCACCATTAGCAATGGCATCCTTGCCCAAGCTGAAAACAGGATTGATTCCTTGTGGAATCAAAATAGCGGAGGAATCTTTAAACAACTCTTTAAGTAGTTTGTTAAGGTCACATAGTTGTCGTGATGGTTGAGGTGACTTCGCAAATAGAAGCAGACTTGAAATAATTCTATCCATATTTTTTACGCTGGCCGATATATGTTCAACAATCTCTCTTTTGTCTTGATCTTCACTAAGATCTTTTTTGAGAAGCGATGAAAATAGCTCGATGCTTCCCAGAGGATTTCTTATTTCGTGGGCTATGCCAGCAGCCATTTCACCTGTTGCTCTAAGGCGACGATTACGCTGGGCTTCTTCTTCCAGACGACGCAATTCTGTTATGTCCTCTATATTGAGAACTGTTCCTATTTGTTCGTTTTTTTTGTCTAAAACAGGAGAAGTTGAGATACGGGTGTAAATTTTTCCATGATGGGGGGTTTCGATTTCTCGTTCAACGATGGGAGACTTTTGTTTTTCTTTAGTTGTTCGTCCAACTATTTTTTCAAAGAGGTCGATTGAAAATACTTCGCTCAGTGGTTTGTTGAGACATGTTTCTGGGTCCAACCCTGTTATTGCGCCTGCTGTTTTGTTGAATGTATTAATGGCATTATTTTGATCTACTACGATTACACCTGTGGGAAGACTTTCCATAATGTTATGCAGATAATTTTTGTTGGTTTCCAGGGCTTCATTAAGCACATCATAGGAATTTTGTAATTGCTCTGTAGCTTCATTGAAAGATTGAAACGCTTGGTTGAGGATTGCTATTTCTCGCGGGCTTCTTTTTTCTGAAGGAGGATTATTCATAGGTAAGTTCATAGGTGTAAGGCGATGATGGCTTTCATTATAGAGGATTATAAAAACCCTTTAAAGGGCGTTTGCATTTTCTTTTTCCCACTCCATTATCTTTAGCTGCGATTGAGCTGCTTTTTTTATCAAATCATTCTTCGGTTGAGATTTAATCAACTGATTAAGTTGAGCGGCGGCCTTTTGGTTGTTCTTAATTTTTTTGAAGGCATCGGCTGATATAAACTCCGACCAACTCCTGTGCGGGTGATCGGGAAACAACTTAATAGCAGTGTTGAACGATTCTATACTTTCAGGGTATTGCCCTTCCTGATAAAGTAAGTTCGCAAGTTTGTAATGTGCTTCTCTTAAATAATCTGGAACTATTTTCTGAGTACGATCAAAGGTTTCTATGCTCTTTTTATAGGCAGCTATGGCTTCTATATTTTTGTTGCGACCGACTTCCAGAGTAGCCACAAGGTAATGAATTTCTGAGGTGGATTTTGGAAATTTTTCCAGAATATTTTGATAGATTTTGAGGGCGTCGTCATGTTGCTTACGTCCATTCAATGATTTGGCTAATAGTTTCATGGCGTCGCGGACTTTTTCGCTGCGCGGAAAGTTTTTCAGAAAGCTACGTGCGACGAATTCGGCTTCACTGTAATTTTTTCTTTCATAATGGATTTTCCCAAGGTTAAGAAAAATTCTATCATTATGAATTTTTCGAGCGTCCAATTGTTTTACTTTTTCATATAAGCGGACAGCCTCAGGTAGCATGCCTAGAGATTGGTAGGCTTCTCCTACTTGTAAGAGAGTTTTTAAGCTTTTGATTTTACCAATGGAGAGGCTAGCATAATCCGTGTAAGAATAAAGAATTGGTAAAACCCCGCCTTGTTTTGCATAACCATCTACCAGAAATACTAAAGATTGGCGTATATACTTTGCCGCGTCACGATGAAATTTAGATTCCTCACCTAAGGGTAATAGTTTTTTAAATTCCTGAATCGCTTCAAGATAATTTTGTTCTTTTAACAAGGCTATTCCCTTGCTTAGGGTAACTTCGCTTAGAATATCTACATCTTTGGCAGACTCCAAAATTTTGTCATATGCTTTTAGTGGCTCGAAGTAGGAGCTGACGTCGAAAATAGCATCGTTTACGGGTAGCCTAGGGTAACGAACGCCGATATCAGCCATACGAATTTTCCCGTATTGAGATTCTCGATTTTCGGGATCAAGCTTGGCCGATTGATCGTAGACTGAGAGCGCTTCCATTTCCTTGCCTTGAATAAGGTAAAGGTCACCAATACGATTAAGTGCTCTATGCGTTTCTTTGTTGGTGGGATCCATGTTTATCATGTTGAAATAAAATTTTCTAGCCTTTGGATAATCTCTCTTTTTGAAATAAATTTCTCCCATATTATTAAAGATTATCGGTGTCTTGTTCACTACTGATGGCCACCGGCGCACGGCCTCATTATAGATATCTAATGCACGGATAAAATCTTTCTGATCGAAATATGCGTTAGCGATTTTAATAATCGCCAACTGGGCCTCGTTAGATTTAGGAGCTTTTTTGAGGATCTTTTGGAATGCTTCGTAAGCCTCTTCATACCGTTTCTCTTTTAAAAGCATATTAGCCAGACTGTTTTTGCGTGCAGTGTTGTAAAGACTTCTTTTATTCTGCTTGATTCCTTCGTTATACAAGACCCGAGCTTCGAGGGTGTAGCCTATTTCTTCAAAGATATTGCCTATTTTATAAAGCGCATGATCGGAAAATCGAGACTTTGGAAATTTTCTGGTGGCGTGCTGATAGGCAGCCAAAGCTTTTTCATAATTGGGGTATTTTTGTCTCCATGCAACGCGAAATTCGGCTTCGGCAAGCAGATAAAGTATATTGGGTAAAAGAGGACTGTTTGGGTAGTCTTTAGCGTACTTTCTAAATAATTTGATTGCCCCAGGTTCAATTTTATCTATTTCTTCTGTTTCTCCAGTTTCCGGATCAGGTTCGCTTTCAACTTTAATCGTGTAATCCTCAAGCTTCCTCTCTTGATAGAGTTTTAACGCTTTTTGGTATTCTTCCCAGCCGTTTTCTTTTCTTTCCTCTTCGTCTTTAAGAGTAATCTCTTTTACTTGTTCAGGAGATAGGCCCTTCATCTTTGCGACTTTAATTTTTTCATGCTCTGTTTTCGTCTTTTTTGGTTTTTTCTTGCCAATTTTGGTTTTGAGAAATGGTTCAGTAGTTCCCTTTAGATCTAGCACTATCTGGGAGGTCGCCTTTTTTTTATGGTGAAAAAAACGAGTGTTTGAATTTTTTAAATGGAGGGTTAAAATGATTTGGTCTTCATTAGACTGAACATCAACTGAGGCAAGATTTTTATCATGGTATTTTTTCGATTTTACTTTTGGTGTTACTGATGTGCCATCAAAAATAAGGTCAATTTTTTTTTCTAAAAAATTAGCATTGACCTGATACTCGACAGGTCCTGAAATATCCAAAAGAAGCCGTGTGTATTTTGGGTGGGGACCAATCCTGATCTGCTTGATTTGTTTGGCCGGGGCAATCCCTTCTACTTCTTGTTCTTGTCCGTAGACTTTCTTTTCGACGCCGGTGGTGAAAACTAGGATAGCAAAAAGTAAAAATGCGAAAGACCTATGTTTTTTAACAAGATTCATGATACTTTTGGTAAGAGTATGAGTTGATGGTTTCTATTATAGTAGCACAGCAATTTCTATACCAGTTGCGAATGCATACCTGCAGAAAGTTGAGGGGATTGTAACTTAGACCATAAAAAGCTTAGGTTTAAGGGTGTTTTTGTGACTGAAAAAATACAAATGTTGACTAAGGAAATAGCCTTCGTCATGTTTTTGACAATTTAAGCAGATTTTTTTTAATAGATTTGGCTGTTTTTTTATTACATTCAAATAGGATTTCTTGGTGAGCAAAACTAAAATGGGTGAGCCTCGTTATCAGGAATTGATAGACTTTCATAAAGCAATAAGTTTATTGAGCTTGGAGGAGATTTCCGCTGTGCTCGTTGACCGACTACCCTCAATTTTATCGATACATTTTTTCACCTTATTCCTGTACGACAAAGATAAGCAGAAATTGAATTTGATGTGTCACAATCGCCCGGACATAGAGAGTTCTTTTTCACTATCTCTATCTAGCTCCCTGATCATGGAATCTGCGGTTTTGAGTGGTCAATATATTCTAGGGCAGCGCTTCAAAGATTCCAAATACTACCGAGGGTCAAATAATAAATTTTTTAAAAAGGATTTTTTTGTAACAATCCCATTAAAAATCGAAAAAGAAATAGTGGGAGTATTAAATATTAATGACGGTGAGCAAGACTCGTTTGAGGAGAGCAGCCTAGAATTTGTTCTGGATATATCTGATTTTATTTCGATGTCAGTCAGCAATGCAATTTTGTATGAACAGACAAAACAATTAGCGGTGACAGATGGGTTGACGGGCATTTCAAACCGACCCAATATGGAGCAAGCTTTACAAAATGAGTTCGAGCGAAGCATGCGTTACGGTGCTCCATTATCAGTAGTTCTTTTGGACGTGGACCACTTTAAAGGTGTCAATGATACTTATGGGCACCAAAAAGGAGATGAAATTCTCGTGGCAGTCGCTTCTTTGTTGAAAAAAGTTTGTCGTACTAATGACATTGCGGCTCGATATGGAGGAGAAGAATTTTTAATGATTCTTCCCCAGTCCAATGCTCAAGGTGCCTTTAAGATTGCGGAGCGCTTGAGAGAAGAAATGATGAAGATGAATTTTACTGGAAACGAATCAAATTTTAGCGTGACCACTAGTTGCGGCGTTGCGGAGCTAAATAGAGATTTTATTAAAAATACGGATCAATTAGTTGCTATAGCAGATCATGCGCTTTATGAAGCAAAAAATAGCGGCAGAAATAAAACTATCATAGGGCATCCTGAAAACAAAAAATGAAAACCAAAATTTAGTTTTGTTTAAAATGCTTTATTTATTCTAG
>JYMV01046810.1_pt1 | contig 14792 bp, 11 predicted proteins | sample 338911 | NCBI WGS metagenome assembly JYMV01 (sample SAMN03354496, study PRJNA234377) | hydrothermal vent metagenome | biome: Deep sea; feature: Hydrothermal plumes at the Eastern Lau Spreading Center, Western Pacific Ocean; material: Seawater | place: Tonga | collected 2009 | depth 2000 m m
TGGAGCAATACGATCGTAATCCGCATCGTCTTCGCCACCGCTATGGGAATAAATACAACCGGTTAGATTTCCTTCCAACTGGTCAATGGCCTCGCAGACTTGTTCCGTAGAACTGGCAACCATCAGTAAAGACGAATTCCCAAAGGCTTCTGTCTGCATCGTTTCAGGAGCAGCCACGAACTGATCTCCCGTTATTTGCAGCAGCGTATTGGCAAAACAACATCGATCCTCTTCAACACTCGTATTGCCGGCGAGCAACTGGGCACCTGCCTCAAGCAGAATCGACACGTTACTCTGCAGTGAAGTTTGTACACTTCGAGACAACAGTGTTCCCACGGGCGCATCTTGAAAGCCTTGAGTCACTGCCTCAATAAAAGTACGTGTTGCTTCCCCGTCTACCAGGATGACCAGTCCTGGATTGGTACAAAACTGCCCGGTTCCCATCAGGCAACTGCCAGTAAATTCCTCTGCCAGGTCTGCACCTCGTTCTTCCAGGGCTCCTGGTAACACGACAATTGGATTAACACTGGACAGTTCCAGGTAGATCGGCTTGCCACGGGCGTCGGCAGCTGCCTTCAAACTGAGTCCCGCACTCCGACTGCCCGTGTACCCGGTCGCCCCAATGCGTGCATCGGCGACCAGTCGTTCGCCATCAGCGTGAGGCATGCGGTAGAGCAACTGGATGGTGCCGGCTGGTAAACCTGTTTGCTCGGCAGCCAGCTGAGCTTCCTCGGCAAACAGTCGCGTAGTACCGGGGTGGGACGAATTGGCCTTGGCGATCACCGGGTTTCCAGCAGCTACGGCGGCTGCAAAGTCACCTCCGGAAATACTTCCAAAGGCAAACGGAAAGTTGTTGGGCCCCAGTACGCAGACTGGTCCAATCGATCGATAGACAGAGCGGATTTCTGTCTTGGTATCGATGGTTGGTAAGCTCCAGGAACCATTGCGTGCCGCTGCCGCTGCCTGACGCAGCTGGCCGGTAGTCCGCGGTAACTCGATATCAGCCAGGCGCGGCGATTTAGGAAGTGCCGTTTCCAGGTGAGCCATCTCGACAAGTTCTTCAGCCCGTTCTTCGATTCGACTTGCATAGGCTTCGAGGAAGTCGGCAACAATCGTTCCCGGTAAGTGCCAGAGAGCTTCTGCAGCCTGTACGGCTGCCTGCAGCGCTGCATCACAATCCTCCCAGGAACTGACTGGATAAACATCTGGCAGCAATTCACAAGTTGCTGGATTTTCTGCCTGAAAAGAATCGCTCCCGGAAGAGTCACGCCATTGGCCATTAATAAGTACTGGTTGCATCGTGGTTTTATCTCGTCTCACTGACAGTTTGCAATAGAACGCCACTAGTCACTAATAGTGACCGGACAACTAACCTTGAACAATCGGGTTGGTCAACGTGCCAATCCCGTCGATCGTAATGTGGACTACATCGTCTGGTTTCAACGTGAAGTCACTATCGGGAACCACACCCGTTCCCGTCATCAAAAACACGCCGTGGGGAAATTCCTGATCGCGTCCCAAGTATTCGATCAAGCTCTCAAATGTCCGGGCCATCTGATCGACGTTGGTTTCACCCTGAAAAACAGATTCACCCGCTCGTTGAATTTCCAGTCGGATGGTAGTCTCTTCCCGTGCTGGCATATCAGCAGCCAGGGTCACACAGGGGCCCAGCCCGGCACACTGCCGATAGACCTTGGCTTGCGGCAGGTACAGAGGGTTTTCTCCTTCAATGTCACGCGAACTCATGTCATTGCCGACTGTGAAACCAACCAGTTCCAGTCGTGAATTAACCACACAGGTTATTTCCGGTTCGGGAACATTCCAGGTGGCATCCTGACGAATCCGTAATGGCTGACCTGGTCCCGATACACGGTGGGGTGTCGCCTTAAGAAAAAGTTCTGGCCGTGGTGATTCGTAGACGCGGTCATAACAGGATGCTGACGTTTCGGATTCTTCCATGCGAGCCGTTTGGCTGCGTTTGTAAGTCACTCCTGCAGCCCATACTTCCTGCTGATCAATCGGTGCCAGCAGTGTCACTGAATCAGCCGCGAGGCTGCCATCCGTTCTCAAAGACTCAGCCGTGGCAGCCGGATTCTCACTCTCCAAAATATCCTGCAAGCTGGCAACATCCCCAGCAAGGTCCAGTGGCACGATCTGGTCCTGCTCCTGGATACCAACTGCTACCGTATCGGCTACTTGATACTTGACGAGTTGCATTGATCACTAGCTCCAAATTTCATTCAGACGACGAATCCAGTTCCCGTGCATGATCGCTTCAATATCTTCCGGGCTATAGCCCCGTTGGGCGAGAATACCGACCAGCGACTGCAGATCTGCAATGGTCTCCATGTCGTAGGGACACTGTTCACGACCATATCCCCCATCCAAATCTGAACCGATCCCCACGTGCTGGGTATTCCCAGCCAACTGGCAGATGTGATCGACGTGTTCAACGATTCGGGCCAGGTTAACACCAGCCGTGTAGGGTTGCGTGATCCCGCGCTGCCACCCCGGATGCATCATCCAGGCATCAAAGGCCATTCCGATGATCGCCTTTCGCTCAATCAATGCCTTGAGCTGCTCATCGCTAAACTGTCGCTGGTGTGGGACGAGGGCACGACAGTTATTATGACTGGCCCAAACCGGCCCCGAGTAAATTTCCAGGGCTTCCCAGAACGACTCGTCAGTCAAATGGGTACAGTCCATGGCGATACCCAGACGTTCCATTTCTTCCAGCAATTCGCGGGCCGGGGCTTCCAGGCCACCCTCCGATCCCGTTCCCGGTGCATAGCGTCCTGGACCGTAATGGGCAGGGCCAATGGCTCGCAGACCATATTCATAGGCCCGTTCCAAGTAGGCCGGGGTAATGATCGAATCTGCTCCTTCCAGGCTTAGCACATAGCCAATGGGAAGTTCACTCTTATCATCGGTCGTCTGCCACAACTCGGCGTGGGCGTTGAGCTGCTCAGCACTCGTGATCTGCAGCATCTGGCCCTGTTCTTCCATCACGCGGTACCAGGCAAGTTGTGCTTGCGTGATCGACCAGGCGATTTCCGGGCTGTTCCATCCGGGCCGCGGGTTATCGGGACTCACGTAACGTCCAATTTGAGTCGCAATACAAAGTCCCATCTCACCTTTGCGCATCTCATCAAGCGTAAGAATTCCCTTGCCTCGATCCAATTGATCAAGCATCCCCATTTCACGATCACGTACATGATCAATGGATTGGGTAAGATCACGGTTCCATTCAACCGCATTCATCGAAATGTCCAGATGGGCGTCAAAAATGAGCATGTCTGTTTATGATTCCTTTGTTTTGTAAAAGTATTTTCTTACCAGATCCTCGGGGGGTGGTTCGGTTAGCAAAGTTGCCACGTAAGTGACTGTAAAAGAGGTCACTAAACCGATAATGATGGGATCAAAATTAAACAAGCGATAGGGTTGAAAAAAGCTGTCATTGGCCAGGATCCCACCGCAATACATGGAAAGGTGCGCCGCAAAACCAGCCAGCATTCCAGCGATGCTGCCACCGGCATTCGAGCGTGGCCAATAGAGTGCGAAGACCATCGGTCCCAGGAAGGCGGCTGCCAGGCCGCTTCCCGTATAGACAATAATGTCTTGCAAGAACTGGGGAGGATTGACTGCCCCCAGCATCGCACCAACCCCCACGATCAAAGTGAAAACGTAACTCAGGATCTTGATGGTTTTTTCTTTCACCTTGGGATCGATATTCCGCTGGTAAATATCCCGTACCAGCGACGAACTGATCATGAGCAGGAAACTGTCCACGGTCGACATCACGGCCGCAAACGGCGCTGCCACCAGCAGGCCCGCCAGCCAGCCAAGGCCGATATTTTCAGTGAGGAAAACTGCCATCGCTGGCATGATCCGATCCGGCTCATTCTCCATGCCGGGCAACAGGATGCGGGCACAGCAGAAGATGATCACGAGCGGAAAGTAGATCATCGAGTAATAGATCGCTACGGTAAAAATCGACCGTCGCAACGTCATCGCGTCTTTAAAGGCCATCAACCGGACCATACTGCTGGGCTGGCCTGAACCAGAAATTGCCCACATAAAGAAGAAGGAGAAGGCAAGGCTCAAGGGCAGAAACCCGTTCATCTGGTTTGGATCTGGTCCCGGTCCAGTAACGTAAAGCCCCTTCTGGGGATGATCCAGCTTGCCATTCTTGTTGCGGTCTTCTCCTTTATCGAGTTTTCCGTTGCCGTTGCGATCCTCCTCACCGCCGTACATGTAAGCGATCATCTCGAGGCTCTCGGGGTCAATCCGAAGATCTGACCGAATCGAAGTATCTTTATTTTCAAGAACTCGTTTGATATCACCCGGAGTCATGATCTCCAGGACCGGAACTTCTGTAACACTTGAGCTGCCAGCCGCGATCATTTTCTCCTTGGTCACCCGAAATAATCGCAGTGGCTCTGCTGGTACCGTCAGCCAGTCACCCTGCCTGATGACAACCCTCGTTTCTTCCTGGTTCGCACGATGGATTGTTGCCGTCCCTTTTTCCGGGGGCACCATGTCGATCATCTGCTCGGTTGCATACTGGAGTGCCCCAGTTCCCTCCGGCGCATCCTTACCAACGAGCATCAAGGCGAGTGGCAGCATAATCAGCACGCCAACGACCATCACGATACCTTGCATCACGTCGGTCCAGACAACCGCATGAAAGCCACCGTAGGTCGTGTAGATAATGACAGCGACACCAAAGATCAGCAGGCAAATCAAATAGCCAGCATCAACACCCTCGAAAAAACTGACCCCCTGGATCCAGCCGCTTACCGCCGTACTGGCATCCTGGAAAACCGCCACATCTAGAACGAGCGTTTTGAGGATCAGGCTACCCGACTTGAACTGGGCCACCAGGTTAAAAGACATGAAAAAGATGATCAAAGAGACGGCAATGAGCCCGAAGGAAACAGAGCGAAATCGATCTCGCAAGATGTCGGGCACCGTGATCGAGGAAGAAATACGGGCAACCTGGTTAATTCGTTTACCAAGCAGTCCCATCGCACAAATGGGGACCACGATGTAACTGCCAATCCAGAGCCCCAGTACCCAGCCATGGGTATAAATCTTCGAGGGAAAGCCGGTAAAACTGCCTCCCGACGCACTTGTCGCCGCGAAGGTCAGGGCGAAAGCCCAGACGCCCAGGCCACGGCTGCCCAGGAAATACTCACTGAGAAAGTTCTTTCCCTTGAGCAACTTGTTGGAAAATGCCGCCAGGCTAAAAACCGCCAGCATGTAGATCAGGAAGGTCCAGAGGGCTGCGTTGGAGGAACCCGCGGCGAACAGCATGATGTTGGTCATTCGTTGCCCTCCTCATCTTCGCCTTCCTCTTGCTGGCTGTCAGTTTCTACCTCTTCGTCGGGATTCACACCCAGGTCGTCATCTTTCATGTAGGCAAAACAAAACCAGGTGGTGAACAGGTTCGCCACAACCCAGGGAGCTGCAATTCCCCAGAAGAGCCAGGCAGGGATGCCCAACACCGTTTTAATATTCTCGGGATCGGCCACGTTGTAACCGTTCAGGTAACAGTAAGGCACGGCCCAAATCAGTGCCACAACCCAGCTGCCAAAGATAACGATGGCTTCACGACGCGAATTAACAAACGTCGGATGGTACTGATTCTTGTCTGGTAGTGATGATGAACTCATGATTGTTTCCTTGTTGACGACGGAACCCGCTAACGTCAACCTTTTTGCATTCTGACTGCTATTTCCAGCGTCGCAATTTCCATCCCTGGGCATCGACACTGAGCCGATTGAAATCACGATACTTGTCGTAAACCTTTTCCATTTGCCCAATCGAGTCGAAAAATCCCACCACAAAAGCTGCCCCGAACACTTCACCCGGCTTGACCGGTCGGCCACCAAATTCTTCGATCAGACACACGTATCCGCGCTGGTGACACCATGCTTCATGCACCGCTGTCGGATCGAGTGTCATACCGGCCAGCCATGGCCCGGCGGCGCCACTCTTGGGATCGCGAATATGGTAAGCACGAATAAAGCGTTGCGGCTTAAGACCCAGGTCACGTCGATAATTGAATTTTTTGTCTGGAGCAAAATTCTCTATGAACTGCTGCGAGGAAATTCGTCCCTGTTTCCCAAGGTAACTCAAGTAAATCTCGCTAAACGTATCTCCACGTTGATGCTTAATATGACCAGGCATATCAATTCGTACAAACATCGCGTCACTTTCATTGCGGGCATCAATCCGGTGGCTGGAAATAAAGTACCGCTGGTTTTCAAGAAAGACGAGCGTCTGTGTCCATTTCGACCCCGTGTTACGGCCCGGTGCCGCCTTGTGATACTGGAATCCCAATTTGACCGCAACAAAACCATGACCGCGAATGATTCGCGTATCCAGCTGACGAGCTTTCGTACAGATCTGCGGTCCCTCGATGCACCGCTTGGGGCGAGCGCCGTGATACGGATTACCGAATCGATAAACCAAATCTTCACTTAACTCATCCCGATACTTCTCATCACTGCCCGGCTCCATGATCCAATCGGCAATGTCCAAGCCAAAACCCACATCGCGAAACCCTGTTTTCTTGTCCAGGAAAGAACCGGCCGCCACACCACTGACATATCCGTTCTTGCGAATAGCAGCATGCAAGTGAGGAGTTTCGATCTGGATCTGATCCGCATCTTCACGAACTACAATCTCAGCCTGCAATGTTGGCAGCCAGAAAGTCGCCTTGATCAGCAAGCAAATGCCACTGAACCGGCAAAGTAAGCGAGAGCTTGATCTACTAGTCATCATCTCTGAATTCCCTCTCAACAAGATCCCACGAGCGAGTAGTGAGAACCCAATTGTAAGGGCCTGCCAAGGCTAACTGCAAGCAGGTTAAAGCTCCGATAACTCAGGACGCTGAGCACGAGCAGAATGTTCGAGAGCAGGCTGCTGCAGGCTAATTGGCTACGTCTACCTGGGCCAACAGGTCATCGTTCCCTTTGCGCATGCAGAATTCGCCGAACGATTCGTCTTGCTGACGATCCTGCTTAAAATAAGAGAATAATCTCACCAGGGACGGAACCACTTCTTCGGTCGGAACGAGGTCTTTGTGGATAAAACTGAGCTGGTCTCCTAACCGACGACCACCCACATAGATGGTGTATTTATCACGCGCTTTACCGACCAGGCCAATGTCCGAGTTGTAGGGTCGGGCACAACCGTTAGGACATCCTGTCATGCGAACGGTAAATTGTTCCGCGGACAACCCCAACTGTTCTAACTCGACTTCCAACTGCTCTATCATCCCCGGCAGGACCCGTTCACTCTCGGTAATCGACAGGCCACAGGTCGGCCAGGCAACACATGCCATTGACCAGCGCCGGACTTCCGAGATGTCTTCGCTCAAGGGAACATTGCACTGCCGTAAAATATCTTCGATCGGCACTCGGTGCTCCGGATCCACATCGGAAAACAACAGGCTCTGATGAGCCGTTAAACGAATACCAGGCTGGTAGGCACGGCAAATTTCTCGCAGGGCCGTTTTCAGGCGGATGGATCCGGTATCCTTGATGCGGCCATTTTCTACGTTGAGACCGTAGAACCACTTTCCATCACCCTGCTCGTACCATCCCAAGTGATCATCATGACCTGTCACAGTGGCGTCTCGAGGGTCTGCCAGCGGATTTCCATAATATGATTCAACTTGGCCACGAAACTTTTCCATACCCCAATTGTGGATCAGGTATTTCAACCGTGCGACTTTGCGGTCGACCCGATTTCCATGATCGCGTTGCACTTCGACCACCGCCGTGGCAACCGGAATCACCTGGCCCGGTTCGACAAACCCTAGTGGGCGACCCAGTGCTGGAAAGGTCTTCTTGGCTGCCGGCGTGACGCCCTGACCACCACCAGCAAACACGTTGTAGCCGACGATTTTTTGGCCCTCTACAATTGCCATGAAACCCAAGTCATGGGTAAACAGATCAATGCAATTGTCCTCCGGCAAAGCGATGCCGATCTTAAATTTCCTCGGTAAATACTGCTTTCCATAAATAGGTTCGGTGCTATCGCCGGGAGCTCCGGTTGCGGTTGCTGGAGAAGAAATGGCCATTTGCCGTTTCTCTCCACTGGCCACATCGGTCAGCCAGAGATCATGATAGACGGGTGTGCGGGGAGCAAAATGACTGGCCAATTCCAGTGCCAAGGCCTGCATTTGCAGACGGACAGGCGTTTTAAAGGGAGCTGGGCAACACATCACATTGCGACACACATCTCCACAAGCACCCAGGGTCGTGAGGTGGGTTTCGTTAATGCGGGCAATCGTCTGCACTAAATCAGACTTCACCACACCATGCAGTTGCAAACCCTGCCGCGAGGTAATACGAAGGGTCGTATTGCCAATCTCATCGCATAAGTCGAGTTCTGCTAATAACTGGTCGCTGGTCACAATCCCACTGGGAATCTTACTGCGAACCATGAAAGAAAACTTCTTGGCGGACTTCGTCTGGCGAAGATCTCGATCGTCCTGCTGGTACGTACCATGATGCTTCAGAAGTTGAATACTTCCCTTGCCAAAGAAACCTTCGCCATCACCAAGTTCCGTCCCTATATCACCGAGTAAATAATCACTCTCGGATTTAAATCCTTCAACGGCACTTACCTTCTCAACATCTGGCATATCGGTCATTAACTCACGGTCTGTTAGATAGCGTTGATTCAACATGCTTCCTGGAACCTGGCAGACCAGCATGAACATCAACCATGCTGGCTCGACTTGTCCCAGAGGGCCCTTCAGTATACTAATGAGACCGATTGGCCTCTATGGCAGCCGGCCGGGATTTGGAGCCAACTGGAAAACTCGTCTAGTGCTCCCCGTTTTGATCTGCTTCCGTTACAATGTCTGGCGACAGCACCAGGGCAGCCCGGCAACTGGCTGACAATCGGTACTTTACAGAGACGAGAGGAATTTCTTCCGTGGCCGCACAAATCCTCGATGGCAAGTCTATTGCTGCTAAAATCCAGGAAGAGATCAGTGAAGAAGTCGTCGACTTCATCGAAAACAACAGCTTCGCTCCCTGTTTAGCAGCCGTGCTAGTCGGAGAAGATCCAGGCAGCGAGGTTTATGTACGAAACAAGCAACGGGCCTGTGAACGGGTCGGCATTACCAGTCAACTGCATCGACTGGAAGCGGACGCTTCTGAAGACGACGTGTTAAGCCTGGTCAGTAAGTTGAACAAGAGTTCCGAAGTTCATGGCATCCTCGTGCAGTTACCACTGCCAGCAGAAATCACCAGTACTCGCGTACACGATGCTATTCATCCTTTCAAAGATGTGGATGCTTTTCACCCGGAAAACGTCGGTCGTATTGCACAAGATCGGGCTCGCTTTCTCCCCTGTACACCGCACGGAATCCAGCAATTACTGGACCGTTACGAAATTCCGATTGCTGGAAAACATGTCGTGATTGTCGGCCGCAGTGACATCGTTGGAAAACCGCTAGCCGCCTTGCTCGTGGCACGCGAGTCGACACGTGGGCCACAAGCAGCGAACGCGACGGTCACAATTTGTCATAGCCGAACAGAGAACCTTGCTAAAATTACCCAGTCCGCCGACATCCTGGTAGCTGCCATTGGCCAGCCACAGTTTATTACCGCGGACATGGTTAGACCGGGAGCCACGGTCGTCGACGTAGGAATCAATCGTACCGCAGACGGACTGGTTGGAGATGTAGATTTCGAAGCGGTCAGTGAAGTTGCCGACTTTTTGACACCCGTCCCGGGAGGCGTTGGCCCGTTGACTGTCACGATGCTGCTACACAACACACTTCAAGCAGCCGCCTACGTGATTTAAGGGGAGCAACTCGCTCATTCCTGGCTCTGACGTTGTCTCAGCGCTTCGTAGAAAAGAACAGCGCCCGTCGTTGAAACGTTCAGACTGTCAGCAGCGCCAAGCATTGGTAAACCCACCGAACCTACGCTCTCGGTTTCCCAAAGCGCGGAGAGTCCCCGCGACTCACTTCCTAACACGAGCGCCGATCTTCCCTGCCAGTTAACCGCGTGATAGTCGGTTTTGCCATCAACCTGGCACGCCCAAATTTGAAATTCATTCTTTTGCAACCAGTCAAGTGCCAAGGCCGCAGTTACCTGGAAAACGGGGAAAGAGAAGACGGTACCAACACTCGCGCGAATCGTATTTGGGCTGTACAAGTCACTGGCAGGATCAGCCAGGATCAGTGCCGTCACTCCGGCTGCATCGGCAGTTCTAACCAGGGCGCCAACATTTCCAGGTTTTTCCACTCTTTCCAGAACTGCTACGAGACCCTGTTGTGGAGGATCCCATTGTGCAAGTGGAACTTGAGCAGGCGCGACGGCGATGGCGACCAGCCCGTCGGTTCGATCCCCATAAGCAAGCCGCTGCATAATCGTCTCCGTCACCGAAACGATAGGCAATCCACGGTCGACCAGTTGCTGCCAAAGCGGTTGTGAATCAGCTGCTTCACACCATTCGGGACAAAGCAAGACTTCTATGACCTCGCACCCTGCTTCGGCAGCCCGCAGGATCTCCCGTCCCCCATCTATGATGATTCTTGCCTGCTGCTGCCTGCCCCGTTTGGTGCGCAACCGCAATGCTTGTCGGATGCGGGAGTTCTGCAAACTGGTAAGTGGGGAGTCCATATCGAAGCCTTCTTCACTTAGCCTGGCCAGCGGGCAACCACGCCAGTAGGTAATCTCCGTCCATCAACACAGTCAATCGTCAGCACGCTTGCATCACCCCCCTGCTGACAACTTCCGAAAACATGATCCGTCAGCAAGGCATGCAGATCAGCAGGTCCATAGCTGGGTGAATGACAGGTCAACAGCATGAATCGTCTGCCGTTAGAAGTCAACTCAGCGCAGGCATCCAAGAGGGGACCCAGATCTCTCTCGATTTTCCAATTCTGACCTTCTGGACCATGTCCATAACTAGGTGGATCCATGATCACTGCATCGTATTGATTCCCTCTGCTCAGTTCACGTCGAACAAACTTCAAACAATCTTCGCAGATCCAACGGATTGGCGCATCTTGAAGACCACAGTGCCGGGCATTTCGCCGAGCCCAAGCAACCGTATTGCGAGCTGCATCCACATGCACCACTTCAGCTCCCGCTGCCGCCGCTGTTAATGTACTCCCACCGGTATAGGCAAACAAATTGAGCACCTTGAGAGGCTCCTTCCCCTTCGCAGCAAGCTGCCTGGTTAACCAGTCCCAATTGATTGCCTGTTCCGGAAACAGGCCAAGATGCCCCGCTGGTGTCAAACTCAACTCCAACGCCAACTGGTTATGTTGGATGAGCCAAGGTGCTGGCAATCCGTCCTCTTTCGAGCTACCCGCCGCCACAGGCAATTGCTGATTGGCAACCCATTGACCCTGCTCGCCCTGCTGGCGTTGAAAACGAAAGTGACTTTTCTGCCAGCTGGCTGGATCGGCAGGCAAATCACCATCAGCTGCTGGCGAAACGCGGTCCAGAACCAGTGAACCAAACCGTTCCAGCTTGCGACCCTGACCGAAATCCAATAACTGATACTGACTACCGTCAAACATGCGATACTCACTCATGGCGACTGATCCAGTGTGGGCGGGAATTCCCAGATGTCATCGTTAGATATCGTGGTCAGTCCGTCAATCGCCCTGACTGATTATGCCTGACGGGTGTAGCATCCTCAACGAGGTAAACCAGGGGCCCCGCTGGCCACGGACGCCACCCGGCAACGGGATCCAGGCAATGGCAGCCACCTGGAGTCTTACTTTTCCGGGGGCTTTTCTTCAGGTGCCTTCGCAGCAGGGTCCGACTCAGCGGGCAGACTACTTTGTGGCGAGGGGAGCAAGAACGGCTCCTCATAGGATGCTGGCTGCACTTGTTCCGAGCCTCCATGGAGTGAGTCATCAGCACTCGGCAGCAAGAAATTTTTGACCTGATTATAGTTACTGACCGACCCTGTTTTGTCTGGACTGCGCCAAACACCTAAGCGAGGAATGGCAATTTGACTGCCGGCAAATCGCATTCCCTCGTGAATTGTTCCTCGTTGAAATGGTCCTGCACCAAGCACCCAGGTGTCTTGCGAGCTACTACGCGCCTGGGCAAGACCCGATTGCCAAATTGGCTCACGCGTCTTTTGATCATAAGCAAAGACAAAGATCTTGGCCGCACCCGTCTGATCACTCCTGCGAGCCAATGATACCTCCGGCAAAGTCGGTACTGGAAACGAATTATTGACCACCGAAGCTGCCTTCGCTAAGGAGTTGCTCGCCGGAATCCCGTAGGTGATGTCGTGACTGTCATTTCCCAAGGTACCAACCCTTGCCTCGACAATATACTCCGCCTTGGTCCGATCCTCTTGGATCAGGCAATCCGCAGCAAACAACTGTTGACGCAGTGAACTGATAATGTACTCGGCGTTCACAAAACCAAATCCCTTAATGGCACGGATGTAGGTAACATCCAAGTAAATCGTCTTCCCGCTCAGGGGACTAAAATCGATACTGGCTATCGACCTGTCAACCGCATCCGATAGCAACAGCTGTTGAGTCGCTGTTTGAGATTTCAGCGTGCCGCAACCAGTCAGCGCAAGAGACGTCAGCAGTACTATCAAACTGCCAAGGTAGGCGCAATGATGGTCCCATCCCCCCGACCGGTGCAAGAATTTACACATCGATCGAATTATCCTGAAATCGCTAAGAAAAGAAAGTCGACCCCCGATCCGAAATCCGGGGTGGCGGAGTATAGCAGAAAGCCGTTACCAGTTTCTACCTCGATTTGCCACAAAACCAGCCACCAAAAGCCCGACGGTGCCGAGAAACTGCTAGCACTTTCAGTCGTTGTCCACCCAGCAGGCTACGGGCCTTCGCCAGTGCCGAGTAGTCGATCGACCGCAGCACCGATTTGTTCAGCCGCCATCAGATGCTCGCCGACGAGTATTGCATCAACTCCGGCATTCGCCAAACGGACCACATCCTGCGGACCATGAATACCGCTTTCTCCAACAAGCAAGCAATCTGAAGGGATCTGACTTCTCATTTGAATCACATGGTTGAGGTCAGTTTCAAAGGTCTGCAGGTTACGGTTATTGACACCGACCAGTTGTGGCTCGATCTGCATCACGCGTGGCAGGTTTTCCTGCTCGTAAAGTTCAACCAGGGGTGTCATTCCCAACCGCACGACTTCGTCGTAAAGCGTTTGCAATTGAACATCATCGAGGCATTCTGCAATCAGCAAGACGGCATCAGCTCCTGCTACGCGTGCTTCGATCACTTGATAGGAATCAAGAATAAAATCTTTTCGCAGGATTGGCAGGTCAACGGTCAGTCGGATCTGACTAAGGTACTCCAAGCTTCCCTGGAAGTAGGATTCATCGGTCAAGACGCTCAAACAAGTCGCTCCATGCTGTTGGTAGCACTGAGCGATTTCCACCGGATCGAAATTTTCGCGGATCACTCCTTTAGATGGACTTGCTTTCTTAACTTCTGCAATCAGTTTGATGGGACCGTCTGCAGCAAGGGCGCCGAGAAAATCTCGCACTGGTGGAGCAGAAGCCAGTCTGGCGCTCAATTGATCAACTGGCAACGCCACTTTAGCCGCTTCAATTTCACGCCACTTGGTCGCGACAATTTCATCCAGAATGTTGGTAGCGGACATTTCCTGCGACCTTTATTTGAACTGCACAACTTCCTGCCAGTGGGTCTTAGGCGGACAGTTACGTTAGTGTTTAAAGTGACGACGGCCGGTAAAAACCATCGGTAATTGCCGCTGGTTGCAGGCTTCGATCACTTCATCATCTCGGCGAGACCCACCGGGTTGAATGATCGCGACCACACCAGCATCTGCGGCTTGGATGATTGAATCTGGAAATGGGAAGAAGGCATCGGACGAAAGTACGGCTCCGACAACCCTCTCAGCCGCTTTACGAATGGCGATTTCTACTGAATCAACGCGACTCATCTGACCGGCACCGGTACCCACCAGTGCCCGCTCACGGCAAATGGCAATTGCGTTGGACTTAATATGGCGCACCATCTGCCAGGCAAACTGCAACTCGGCAAACATGGCCTCGTCTGGCCGGGCTTCCGTAACTACTTCCCACTGATCCGGTTCATCGGGCGCATTATCAAGAGCCTGGACTAGCAGTCCTTGTCCTCCCAAATACCTCAACTGCAGTTCAGCGGGCTGTTGGGCTAGATCACCGATTTCCATTAGCCGCACGTTCTTTTTCCATTTCGGTTTTGTCGTCAGTGTCTCCAGTGCGGATGCGGAAAATCCCGGGGCAACAATCGCTTCGATGAACAGGCCAGGTTCGGAGAGCAAATCAGCAGTTGCTGCATCAACTTCTCGATTCAGCCCCAGGACGGAGCCAAAGGCGCTAAGTGGATCTCCAGCCATTGCTTTGGCAGCTGCCTCACCAATCGATTCTGCGACAGCAGCACCACATGGATTATTATGTTTGATCACAGAGACCGCTGGCTGATCGAATGAGCGGGCAATCTGTAAAGCGCTGTCAAGATCCAGCAAATTGTTATAGGAGAGTTCCTTGCCATTCAACTGCCGGGCTGTCATCAAACTGGCGGCCGCCGATCCTTTTGACTGGTAAAGGGCAGCTTCCTGACGAGGATTTTCACCGTAACGCAACTCGGCTTGGCGCTGCAACTGCAAGGTCATTCGCTCTGGAAACTGGGTTTCCCCTGTTTCCTCTGCAAAATAATCAGCAATGGCCCGATCATATTCGGCCGTACTGGAGAAAGCATCTGCCGCCAGCTGTTCTCGTAATGGCAGTGACGT
>JYMV01048258.1_pt1 | contig 14787 bp, 17 predicted proteins | sample 338911 | NCBI WGS metagenome assembly JYMV01 (sample SAMN03354496, study PRJNA234377) | hydrothermal vent metagenome | biome: Deep sea; feature: Hydrothermal plumes at the Eastern Lau Spreading Center, Western Pacific Ocean; material: Seawater | place: Tonga | collected 2009 | depth 2000 m m
TGTTGATTCAAATAAGTGGGAATTTGAGTTAGAAAGTAATCAAGGTGGAGAGACGTATTATGTCATTCATCCAGTATTAAAACATATAGCTATATTAAAAGACTACAAATAAAAGTTATGAAAAAATCTATTCTCATAGGCGTCACCCAACGTGTTGATTTGGTGGAATCTCATAATGAAATTCGTGATGCTTTAGATGAAAACCTAATAAATTGGCTAAAAGGATTAGGTTGCATGCCAGTCCCCATCCCTAATACTTTAATTGATGTACAGTCATCTAATAGCGCGAGCGGTCAATCTAGATTGAAGGATTGGCTCCAATCAGTAAATATTCAAGGTTTTGTTCTTTCTGGCGGAAATAATATAGGTGAATTTCCTCAGCGAGATATAACAGAGAACTACTTGCTTGCCTATGCAGAAAGAAATCAACTTCCAGTATTGGGCCTATGTCGCGGAATGCAAATTATAGGTCTATGGGCCGGAGGTGAATTAATTGAAATTTCTCACCATGTGAGAACACGCCATAATTTGCAAGTTGCGTCAAATACAGGGCAATGGCCAGAATCAGTAAATAGCTTCCATAATTTTTCTTTAAAAGAATGCCCCAATGGATTTAAAATATTGGCCAATTCAGAAGATGGGTATCTTGAGGCTATAAAGCATAATATATTGCCATGGGAGGCTTGGATGTGGCACCCTGAAAGAGAAGATGTATTTTCAGAAGCTGACTGTAATAGGTTTAAATCCCTATTTAATATTTAAGAGGATTAATATGAAAGCTATTATTTTAGTTGCAGGTGAGGGTTCTAGGTTAGGCTCCTATACGAAAGATCGACCCAAATGCACGGTTGATATTGGCGGATTAAATTTAATTGAACGACAGTTATCAGTGCTTCGTTCAGAGGGTGTTGTTGATATTACTATGATTGGCGGGTATAAGTCTGAAATGCTCAAGAAGTATGATACTGATTTGATACTAAATCCTAGATACTACGAAACCAACATGGTATGGACTCTATTTTGTGCAGAAAATGAGTTACAAGGTGATATTCTTATATGTTACGGTGATATTGTTTATTCTCATGATATATTAAGAAAACTTCTGGCATCTACTGCAGATATTGCCACTACTGTTGATATGGAATGGGAGCCTTATTGGAGGGCTCGTAATGAAAACCCATTAAACGATGCAGAAACATTAAAACTTGATTCAGATGGTTATATTTTGGAGATTGGTAAGAAGCCGCAATCTTTAGAAGAGATTGAGGGGCAATACATGGGTCTAATAAAGCTAACAAGTAAGGGAGTGGAACAGTTAAAAAAAGTTTATTATGAAGCTTTACATAATAAATATTTGATGGGTAAGCCTATTGAAGATGCTTATATGACTGATTTATTACAGGCTGTTATTGACAAAGGCAACCCTATTAAATCGGTACCTATTTATGGAGAGTGGGTTGAAGTTGATACAGTTAGCGATTTAAATGCGAAAATTACTTTAGATCGACTCTCATATATTGATAGCTACTCGTGAGTTAAAGTTATGCGTATAAAAGAAGAAATTGACATTATTATTGTCTTCCCTTATCGGTTTCGTGAATTTGATAGATTGAGGTTTGAAATAGAGTGTTTAAAAAAAGAGGCGAATGTTGTTATATATGAGTTGCTAGATGTTTTATATCCTCATTTCTCTTCTGCCTATCATACACATGATAATGATGGTGACATAGAGAGATTTTCTTCTCTTAGTGATTGGCGTACTGTTTATGAAAACAAAGTAGACTCATCTAATCAAAAACCCTATGTTATTAATTTTGTTCCAAAAACAACATTTAAGGATCTTTTTGTGAATTATGTTGTGTCAAATTCAAATGTGAATATTATTGAGTATAGAAATCCCGGTATTCCTAATTATCTTTTAGAGATGGATTTCCTCTCTGCTTTTTCCGAGAAAGCAAAGTTTATTATTAAGAGGGGTACATTTGCTTGGCTTAGGTTTGCACTAGTGACGAAACTAGTACTAATTTTTAGTAGATTCTTTTGTAGAAATAGTGATTTTATTTTGGCGGCCGGTAGCAAGTATATACCTGAAAAAAACAAGAAAATAATTGCTGCAAACTCATTTGATTACGCATCATATCTAAATTATAACAACATGGGTAATGAAAGCGATTTGTATAAAGATTGTATTGTTTTCGTAGATACCGGTGCTCCATTGTTTGATACTGATAGTTTATTAATGAGAAATACACATCCATTAACCGTTAGTAAGTGGTATCCATCTATTAGAGAGTATTTTGATAATTTAGAAAGACTAACCTCATTAGAAATTGTAATTGCCGCCCATCCAAAACATAAGTACAATAATAAGACGAATAAAATTTTTGGTAATAGACGTATTATTCATGGCAAAACGCAAGAGATTATTCGCAATTCTAAAATGGTTCTAATTCGAAATAGTACTGCTGTTAGTTTTGCTGTTATATACAATAAGCCTATTATCATTATGTATTCTGACGAGTTGCTTAAAGATGATAATACTTTTTATAAGGATATAAAGTTTTGGTCAGAAGAATTGTTTTGTCCTTTTATAAATATAGATCACCCTGATTTTCCAAATAAATACGAACAATTTCCTAGAATTAATAAAAAAGCATATACAGAATACAAGTTAAAATATCTTACATCTAGGGCCGACAACAAAACTAATTGTGAAGTTATAATGGACGAAATCGTCAGTAATGAAAATACTTTTTAAGAAATGGATTTATGCTTTGCTTGAGCTTAGCTTAAATATGGCTGTCAAGTCGCAAGGACTCCATAAGTTAGCTCATAGAATTAAGAAAATTGTCCCTGATATTTCTAATCAATATACAACATTTAAAATCGAAGGTTCTTATTTAGAGACCAAGGTTAGAGCACAGCACGCTTTCCAGTTGTCTTTAGCACAAAGGGCTATTGAGTTGGCTGGCAAAAAGTCGCGTGAAACAACTATAGTGGATATTGGTGATTCATCCGGAACCCATCTAACATATTTAAATGGTTTGTATGGCGAGATAAATGCGTTGTCAGTTAATCTTGACCCTGTAGCAGTCCAAAAAATTAAGGATAAAGGTCTTAGGGCCATTGAATCTAGAGCTGAATTATTACATAATCATCCTGATTTTTCGGGAGATGTTGATATTTTTCTATCATATGAAATGCTTGAGCATCTGTTAAATCCTATTGAGTTTTTACACCAAATGTCCATGCAAAGTCAGTGTCAATATTTTGTCATAACAGTGCCTTATCTAACCAAGAGTAGAGTTGGCCTACATCAAATTCGTAATGTAAAAAACACCTCAGATTTTAATGCCGAGAGAACCCATATTTTTGAGCTTTCTCCCTCAGATTGGGATTTAATTTTTCGTTTTTCTGGTTGGAAAATTGTTTACAGTCAGCAATACACACAATATCCTAAAAAACTTCCTGGAAATTTACTAAAATACTTATGGAGAAATATGGATTTTGATGGATTTTATGGCGTTATTTTGCAAAGGGATGATAGTATCTCGTCGAAGTATAAGGATTGGTAAATATGATTTTTTTACAATATAAAATGTTTAATTCATGAAGGTAGTTGCCTTAATACCTTTCTGGTCGGACTATCAACCCTCAGCTAGTGGGATAGATTGTCGCCCCCTTATAAATATTGGAGGGAAATCTCTTATCAATCGAACTATTGAAATAATTAACCGCATCAGGTTAATTGAAGAAGTAGTCATCTTTGCATCAAATGATAAAGTTTTAGATTATCTTGATGGTGAGGTACGATACCGCTTTTTAAAGCGAGATCGATCTCTTGATTCGGATAATGCTTCAATCGAAGATATTATAGAAAGTTTTTTATTGAGTTCAGATGCTGATGTCGTTGTGCTTATTCATCCAAAGAGTCCATTTATTAAATCGGAAACAATACAGGAATGTATTGAAAAAGTAACATCGCTAGATTTTGATTCAGCTTTTGTGGCCAATTCAATTAGAAAGCATGCTTGGTTTAAAGGAGAGCCGTTAAATTACTCTCGTAATGGTGATACTCCTGCATTGTCTAACATCCATCCAATTTTGGTGGAAACCGCTTCAGTTTATGTATTTACTAGTGCATTATTTAAAAATGAGAGACGTAGAATTGGACAAAGACCTTATGTAAAAGAGGTCGGGCATTTTGAAGGGTTTGAAATTGAAAGAGAGGATGATTTTGAAATGGCAGAACTCATCATAAATGCCGGACTAGATAGAGAAAGAGGTTAGTTTGGAAATTGTAGATATTAATATTCCTAATCATGAATATAGCGCCTATATTGATCGGAACCTTGCTGAAAATATTGCATTATTTCTAGCTGATTTTGCAAAGAGTCAAAATATTCTGATTGTTACTGACGATTTCTTTAAGGATGGATATGCCCAATCAATTCATGATTCTTTAACAGAAAAAGGGCTTATTCCCCATATTCATGTTATGAAGGGTGGAAAAGCAAGTAAGTCTTTTAGTGAGGTTTTAAGGATTTATGGTGAATTAGAAACTAAAGATTTTGCTAGAGATTCAGTCTTAATTGCTTTAGGTGGAGGTGTTGTTGGTGATTTAGCCGGGTTTGTTGCTAGTACTTGGTATCGCGGCATGACATTTGTGCACGTACCTACTACTTTAATGGCGATGATTGATAGCAGTATTGGTGGCAAGGTTGCTATTAACTATAGAGATACCATTAATGCAGTAGGTAATTATTATCACCCTGTTGCCAATTTTATGGATTTGAATCTAATTGATTCATTGGGTGACAGAGATTATATATCCGGGCTGGCAGAAGTTATTAAATGTGCAGTTATTGCTGATAGAAGCTTTACAGATTATTTAGAAGAGCATAGGGAGAAAATTTTACAAAGAGATTCAACTTATCTGGTTTATTGTATGAAGCGCACCATTGAAATTAAGGTTGATCATGTCTGCAATGATATTAGAGAGGGTGGCAAGCGCTTGCTATTGAATTATGGTCATACATTAGGGCATGCTATTGAAATGGCCACACAAACTGATAATGGAGAAACTTTCAGACATGGTGAGGGTGTGTCGTTGGGAATTGTTGCAGTATTATCCGTTGCCCAATCCTATTTAAAAACTTCTGAAGTAATCAGTAATAAAGTGCGAGCACTGTTACAATCATACAAACTGCCCATTTCTTTTTCTGCATCAGAATTTGGTTTTGAAAGAAATGATTTGATTGACTCATGTATGAGATTAATGTTAAAAGATAAAAAACGTAAAGAAAATCAACTAAGATTTATTCTTGTGGATGAGATAGGACATGCTGGAGTTCATAGTGGCATACCGGACGAGTTTATCTTGAAAGCATTTCAACAAGTTATTAAAGAATAAAATAATGTTATTGGAAAATAAAATATGTATTGTTACCGGTGCAGGAAAAGGTTTTGGTAGAGATATCGCCAGGGCTTATTATGCTCAAGGAGCAAAATTAGCACTAATCACCAGAAGCCAGACTGACGTTGATGACTTAATTGCAGAATTTGGAGAAAATGATAAGGTTTTCTCTTTTTGTGGGGATGTTTCTGATGTTGGCGTAGTCAGTCAGTTTGTGTCACAGGTTGTTCATAAGTTTGGCACGATTGACATTCTCGTTAATAATGCAGGAATGCGATTCAGAAAGGGGTTCCTTGATATAAGTAATGATGAATTAGATCAGGTGTTAGATGTTAATTTAAAAAGCGTATTTACTTTGTGTCAAGCGGTTTTGCCGTACATGATTAAAAATCATGAAGGAAAAATTATCAACATGTCTTCTATTGCTGGAACCTTAGGATTTGCTAATTTATCGGGCTATGTCATGTCAAAGGCAGCTATTATTGGACTGACAAAGTCTTTAGCGGTAGAGTTTGCCGAGAAAAATATCCAGATTAACGCGTTAGCGCCAGGATTTTGCAAAACGTCGTATTTTGAAAACTTTCAAGAAAATAAAGAACTATATGATTTTACGTTATCGAGAATTCCAATGGATCGATGGGGAGAAAGCAAAGAAATCGCAGATGTTTGTGTATTTTTGGCATCCAGTATGTCTAATTATATGACTGGAGAGGTGCTAAGGGTTGATGGTGGCTGGAGTGCTGGATAAAAAAATTATAGGCGTTATTCCTGCGCGTTATCAGTCTTCTCGATTACCAGGTAAGCCCCTAAAAGATATTCATGGCAAACCTATGATTTACTGGGTAGCCAAACGAGTTGAAGCTTCTATTTTGACAGAATATTATGTTGCCACAGATGATGATAGAATTTTTGACACTTGTCAAAAATATTCAATTCCTTGCATCATGACATCAAGTAAATGCATTAATGGCACAGAGCGTGTTGCTGAAGTAGCCACTAAAATCAAGGCAGACTATTATGTCAATATACAAGGAGACGAGCCTTGTATAGAAATAGATGCAATTAATGAAGTCGTAAGTAGTCTACAAAAGTTCGATCAGGTTAATTTTATTCAAGCAGTATCAAAAATGACTGATCAAGGAGCGGTGATGGATGACTCAGTCGTTAAGGTTGCGATTTCAGAAAACAATGAGGTCTTGTATTATTCAAGACTACCAATCCCTTATTCAAGAGGTGAAAATAACCTAAATGAAGCGATCCATTATAGGTGTTTGGGTTTATATTTATACAGTAGAAGATTTCTAAGTAAATATTTATTAATGAATGTTACCAAGCTAGAAAGTATAGAGCATATAGAACAGTTGCGTGTTTTAGAGAATGGAATTGTGATTAATGTAGTTGAAGTAAAGGATGACGGCATTAGTGTGGATACGGTCAATGATTTAGCTAAGGTAAGAGAAAGATATAGTGATGGTTTATGCAATTAGACCTTAGTATTAAAGGAAAGCTATCTATTAAAGATTCAATACTAATAGATAAAATTGCACCAAAGGTCCAGAGTGAATACAATAAACTCATTGAGCAATTAGTTAGTGATAATGCACTTTGTGAGTTAGACTTGCTGCTGTCAGTGACCTCTCGAAACCCCTTTCATTCTTTGGTGTTGCCAACTTTATGTAAAGTTTTACTATTAGAAGAGAAGCTAAAAAAGGGCGATAAAATCTCATCAATTGTCGTTGAAAACACCTTGATGTTAGCATCAATTTATTCGGTTTTAGCTAAATTTAATCAAAAAATTCCTGTCAAGGTTAATCATAAATATCAATATGCTTTATTGATATTTCTTGGTTTTTTAAAGTTTATTAAATCAATCTATTTGATTACTGTTAGCTGGCTATGGCCACGCCTGACTATGTCTTATAAAGCACGGTCAAAAGAACCCATATTGTTTGTTGATAATTTCATACTCCCTAGCAGTTTCACAAAAGAGGGAGATTTTGTTGATCGATATTACACGGGCCATGAACAATATTTGAACAATTCTCAGTGTAAGAAAATTTGGTACTCACCAACTTTGTTTGGTTTGAAGACATTGGGTCAACGTCTCAAAATGTCAATTCAAGCTAAAAATTCTAAGCACAATTTTATATTTCAAGAATCTTGGCTAACATTTTATGATTATATCTATGCGTTTTACTTAACTATTGTATTGCCATTTAAGGTGAAAAAGTCGCCTTTATTTATGGGGCATAATATACATCAACTATTAATTAGTGAGGCAAGGAGGGATATTTTCTCACCCTCATTAATCATGGCCATTTGCAAGTATCGATTTATAAAAAATTTAAGAAAGGCAAATATTGAAATATGCCAAGTGGTAGATTGGCATGAAAATCAAACTATTGATAAAGCATTAAATCTTGGCTTTCATAAATATTATCCAGATGTTATTGTTAAGGGATATCAAGGCCATGTATCTCCCCCTTATGAAACACATAAAGTACCACAGTCATACGAAATTGAAAACGGAACATTGCCAAATCAACTATATGTTATTTCACAAAATTACAAGCAAACTGTCTTGAATAGTTGCCCAGATTTAGATGTAAGGGTTGCATCAGCATTTAGATTTTTATACTTGTATGATGTGGATCGAAGCAAAGTAATTGTAGATTTACCAATCATATTAATTGCGCTACCAATGGATGTTAATGAGTCAGTTAGCATTTTAAATTCATGCATTCAACTCCAGTCGCTCATAGATACGAAGGTGAATATTTTGGTGAAGCATCATCCGGGGCATGATAGCAAAGAGTTTGTTAAACGGGTGCCGGCGTTTCTTAACGATGCATTCATACCAACTAATGAAAGCATGCTTGATTTGTTAGAATCTATTTCCTTGTTGATTTCATCAGCCTCTAGTGTTTGCGCCGAGGCAGCAGCACTTGGGATGCCAGTTGCAATTCATGGTAATAGATATGGTATTACCATGAATCCTATTGTTGAGAGTATTAACAACTTTGCAGACAATGTTTTTTATTCTGAAGAGCAATTGGGCAGATTTGTTGGTCATTCTTTAGGAAAAAGTAATAAGAAATCATCTATAGATCAATCTTTCTTTATGGATAATGGTGAATCAGCACGAGCATTATTTGTTTGTGAATAATATTTATTAGGAGTAGGAATTGTCTGATTATCTTTTTTTAGCAAATGTCGGCGATGAAATCATCAATTCAATCTATTTATCCAAATTTACACCTAATAGAAGAAGTGAAACAAATGCTGAAATTAAGTATAAGGTTGGAGTTTATACTCAAGATATTGACAGTACCCAGTGGAAGAAAATCGATGAAGTTAAATTCAATGAGAATAACAACATTGTTTTAAGTTCAACAGATTATGATCTAAATGTAGGACAATTAGCGGTTATCATCCCTTATGAAATAGAGATGGATTTGAAAGATAGGTATGATACATTACCAGAGCCAATCAGTAGGAAAATAGATCTATCACCTGTCAATGAGCGTGCCACTATTTCTTTTACTAAAGGCAATGCATTTTCTAGCTATCAGGGCGAATTTCCTTATCAAATGAGTCGAATTAAGGGAACATTCTTGGCATTTGACCCTTTAATGCAAGACAAGAATAAAACAATAAATACCAAAATAGTTTTTATTAATATTCATTCTAATAAGCTAAACGAGAAGGAATCTTTCGAATTGATTGTGGCAAATTCCAACTCTAAAGAAAAAGTAACCAGCAAAGAATATGTACATAATTCTGCTTGTATTATTGATTTTCAAGCTATTAACAATATTGAATTGTGTTTCTATTCTAAAGATACCTTAGGTATACCAATTTTTGTCTCTTATGATGACACTGGATATTTATCAGTAGAACATACGCATCCACCATCTGAATATTTTTGGAATAATAAATTTAAAGGCCAGCAGATCTTAAAGAAAAATTGGTTGTCTCAATTACCATGAATAATTTAATCAAAAAAATAGTTAATTTAAAACACTATATTGATGCGAATCCATTTAGCATTGTTCATGCTAAATTTGGAAAATTAGACGTAGATGTGTCTGATTTTTTTGTCTTTCGTTTGGAGGAGTATGAAACAATCTTTATTGCTGAAAATAATCTAGCCTTACTAGTGGGGCAACCCCTTGAATGTAAGCATACCTTTCATTTCTTTGACGGCTCTGGTAATCCTTGTGGCATTTTTGAGACGCATAGTCAGCATTTTCATTACAAATTTTCTATTAGTGATGAAATCACCGGTGGAGTAAAGCTTGGTAGTTTCACCCACCATGTTCAATATGCTGATGAGATTATCAGTCAATACGATGAATTATTAACTGATATATCATTTCAGCATCGTGGCTATACAGGTTTTAGAAAGACTTTAGAGGGTGGATTCTCTTATGTTCATGGTAATTTTGGCGCCATGTACGTCAACCGTTTTCAAAACACTAGATCATTGGCAAGATTAAGAGGTAAGCATACTTATATGCCACAATTTATCATTAAGCCAAATTATAGTTATGATCTAATTTTTTCTAACCCTACTAGTAGAAATACATGTATTAAGTTCTTGCTAACGGATGGCAATTCTACAAAGGTATTGAAGGAAGAGTGTTTAGATCCCCATGCAATCTATAAATTTACATTGAATGAGTCTAATATACTAAATGACTGTAACATCTCATGGGAGACAAGCTTACCTGTTGGAAGGTGTGTTGTTTTTGAATATAATGAAAGATATTTTGATGTGTTTCATGCGTAAATATCGTTTTATAGTAGAGGTGTGTTTTGCAAAGTTTTAGAGGAAAAACTGTTTTAATAACGGGCCATACTGGCTTTAAGGGTAGCTGGCTATCTATGTGGTTAGTGCATCTTGGTGCTAAAGTAGTTGGTGTTTCCATTGATGTTCCCAGTATCCCCTCTCACTTTTCCGCATCGTTAATTGCGGATGTGATTGAAGACCATCGACTCGATGTTAGAGATGCTCATGCAATTAAAGCGTTAGTTGAAAAAGTTCAGCCTGACTTTGTTTTTCATTTAGCTGCTCAGGCATTGGTTCGTCCTTCGTATGAAAGCCCTTTAGAAACAATGACAACTAATGCTATTGGCACAGCGAATGTGCTTGATGCGCTTAGAATTTTGAATAAAAAAGTGGTTGCTGTAATGATTACAAGCGATAAAGCCTATGATAATGTGGAGTGGGTATGGGGATATCGAGAGACAGATCGATTAGGGGGTAAGGATCCATACAGTGCCTCTAAAGGTATGGCTGAATTAGCGATCCGTAGTTACGTAGAATCTTTTTTTAATAAGCCAGATTCAAATGTTAGGGTTGGGATTACTCGTGCAGGGAATGTGATTGGCGGTGGAGATTGGGCAGTTGATCGCATAGTGCCAGATTGTATGGAGGCATGGGCAAATGGTGAAACTGTGGATATACGTAGCCCTCTCGCTACGAGACCATGGCAACACGTATTAGAACCATTAAGTGGATATCTTGCATTAGCAGCTCATTTAACGCAAGATAGTAAAAACCATGGAGAAGCTTTTAATTTTGGACCATCATCTGATCAGAATTATCCTGTGAGTAAATTGATTGATGAGATGTCAAAATATTGGAATCAAATTAAATGGAATGATGTTTCTATAGATAAGGAACATGTTCATGAAGCAGGCTTGTTAAAGCTTAATTGTGATAAGGCTTTATCTGATTTAGAGTGGCATTCTGCCTTACAGTTCGAAGAGACGGTCAAAATGACTGTTGAGTGGTATAAAGAGTATTATCAAAATCAAGATCAGTCAATGTATGATTTTACAATTAGTCAGATTGAATCGTATACAAAAGCTGCCAAGTTAAACAATATTGCCTGGGCTAATAATGATTAAAGACGTGCTTATCACGAAATTAGATGTGATTGACACACCAGGTGGCAACGTAATGCATGCTATGAAAGAGTCTAGTGCTGGGTATGCAGGTTTTGGTGAGGCATATTTTTCTCAAGTTGAAAAAGGTGCTATAAAAGCGTGGAAGTGTCATCAGAAAATGACACTTAATTTGGTGGTGCCAGTAGGTGAAATAAGATTCGTATTGTTTGATGATAGAGAAGTGTCAAATACTCAATTTCAAGAAGTTATAATCTCAAAGGATAATTATTGTAGATTAACTGTACCACCAATGATTTGGATGGGGTTTCAAGGTCTATCAGGTGATGGATCGATGTTGCTGAATATTGCAAACTTAGAGCATAATCCTAATGAAGTTGATCAGAGAAATATTGAACAAATTAAATTTAATTGGAATAACTAAACAATGAAAGTAGTAATTTTAGCAGGTGGCTTTGGCACACGTCTGAGCGAGGAGACCGATGTCAGACCTAAACCTATGGTAGAAATAGGCGGTAAGCCAATATTATGGCATATTATGAAAACTTATTCGAGTTATGGGTTTAATGAGTTTGTTGTCTTGTTGGGCTATAAGGGTTATATTATCAAAGAGTTCTTTTCTAACTATTTTCTACATCAAAGTGATGTGACTATTGATTTGGCCAATAATAGTATGGAAGTTCATCAGAATGAGAGTGAGCCATGGAAGGTAACTTTGTTAGAAACAGGGTTAAATACATTGACCGGCGGACGTATTAAACGTGCAAAAGACTACATAGGCGATGATGACTTTCTATTAACTTATGGCGACGGTTTGTCAGATGTGGATATAGCGAAAACAGTCGAATTCCACAAGAGTCATGGAAAAAATATTACCATGACTGCTGTACAGCCTGCAGGACGATATGGCGCACTAGATATTAAAGCTGATAATTCTATTTCATCATTCAAAGAAAAACCAAAAGGCGATGGCGCCTGGATTAATGGCGGTTTTTTTGTATGTAAACCAGAAGTGCTAAACTATATTGCTGGTGATTCAACTACTTTTGAGCAAGAGCCATTGACTGATTTGGCAGCAGAAGGTCAGTTAATGTCGTTTAAGCACAGTGGTTTCTGGGAATGTATGGATACTCTCAGGGATAAAACCAATCTTTGTCAATTATGGGATAGTGATCAAGCGCCTTGGAAGCAGTGGTAACGAAAACTGTTCTACTAACGGGTGGTCTAGGATGTCTTGGGGGTAGGCTGAGCAAATATCTAATGGACGCAGGCTACCAAGTTGTTATTGGTAGTAGCAGGCAAGATGCCAAACTTCCAAATGAGTTGAAAAATTGCTCATTGGTTTATACTGATTTTGATGATGTTGATGCTTTAGCCGATATTTGTCATGAAGTTGATTGCGTTATACATTTGGCTACTGTTAATGCACAGCAGAGTCAGCATGATCCGAAACTTGCTGTAAAAGTTAATGGCATTGGAACGCATAATCAAATAAGGTGGAGTATTTTTTATACTTTTCCACTGCACATATTTATGGATCACCTTTGACAGGAGAAATTGATGAGAGCATCCTACCTAAACCATCGCACCCTTATGCAATAACACATAGGCTTGCAGAAGATTTTTTATTAGAGTCGATTGACAGTCAAAATATAAAAGGTAGTGTTGTTAGATTGTCAAATTCTATTGGATTGCCATTAATAAAAGAAACCAATTGTTGGATGTTATTTATTAATGATGCATGTAAACAAACTATTGTTGATCGACGTATTGTTATTCATTCCAATCCTAATAGCGAAAGGGATTTTATTCCAATGAATGCCGTCTGTGAAATCACTGAATATTTTTTATCCAACCATACGACTGCAGACTATCCAGTATTTAATGTTGGTAGCGGCGTTTCACATACTTTATTACAAATAGCAGAAATGATCGATAATCGTTGTGAAGAATTATTTGGATTTTGTCCTAAAATTGTTTTTTCCGAGAACAATATTGCTCAAAATCTAAAATTGGAGTTCAAAGTTAATAAACTTACTACGGAAATGGGATATGCAACAAATAACAATTTAGAGCCTTCAATTGATGAAGTGTTAAGGTTTTGTAACGCTGAATTCGGCTAGATATGAACACACCTCTTTTCTCTATTGTTATTCCAACATTTAACAGAGCCCATATTTTATCTAGATCAATTGATAGTGTCTTAAGTCAAACATATCAAGATTTTGAGTTAATCATTGTTGATAATGGCTCAACTGATAATACACATCAATGGATGGATAGTGCTTATCAAGATGATAGATTGATTTATCATTATCAAGAGGGTAGCGGTTCCCCAGCAAGTCCAAGAAATACAGGAATATCTTTAGCTAAGGGGCAGTGGATGTGTTTACTAGATTCTGATGATAGATGGGACAAGAATAAGCTTCAGTGTGTTTTTGACGCAATTCAGACAAACACAAATGCGGATGTTATCTGCCATAATGAAAATATATATTATGAGGCAACTGACACTATAGATAAGATGCTTAAATATGGGCCAACTTCTAAGAATATGTATAAAGAGATGTTGATATTTGGTAATAGACTTTCAACCTCGGCAACTTCAATGAGGATTGAGTTTCTTAGGGATAACAATTTGAAGTTCAACGAATCGAGTGAGTTTGCAACTGTAGAGGATTATGATTTATGGCTTAATCTAGCAAAGTGTGATGCTAATTTTGTATTTTTATCAGAGTCATTGGGTTTTTATACGGTTGGAGAATCCAACATGATTGCAAATTCGAACTTGTTTTGTACAAATTTACAAAATTTGTTAAGGGTACATGTATTTAGTATCCAACGATTTTCAGAAGATAAGGACAAATTATGGAAGTTGTTGGAATTGCGTTTTGACATATGTAAGTTGCAGTATGTTGAGACCTTCATGTTAAAAAAAATAATAGGTATTTTGAAGCTATTAACTGCACATCCAGTCAATTCAATAAGAATTATTTTTGGATACGCCAAGAGAAAATTAACTAACTAACCTGTTATTAATGATTATTTCCGCCAGACCTTATCCGGATATTAGAGTGCTTTCTTCACGAGGTGATTTTTTTGGTGCAGACAGTACGAGTTTTTATCCTTTAGGTAGAGATGCACTATTATCTGGCCTTATTGTTTTGGGCTTGCAAAAGGGTGATGGCGTTATTGTGCCGGCCTATATGTGTGACTCTACTATTAAACCACTACGGGCTTACGGTTTTAATATCGTACTTATTGATATAGATGAGAGCTTAGACTTACCTGTTGATAAAATCAGAAAAGTTTTTAAAAAAGATAACTCGATCAAGGCATTATTAGCTGTACATTATTTTGGTCTGACAAAAAATATTGATGAGATGGTTGGTGTATGCCTAGAGCATGACATTAAGGTAGTAGAGGACGCATCACACAGTTTTATGTCGCAATTTTTA